>ERZ779889.1350-NODE-1350-length-24836-cov-11.408095_pt1 | contig 24836 bp, 17 predicted proteins | sample MGYA00511030_ERZ779889 | MGnify/ENA primary metagenome ERZ779889 (study PRJEB29588, sample SAMEA2160616) | human gut metagenome | biome: human gut; feature: human-associated habitat; material: faeces | place: Denmark | collected 2008/2010 ...
AGCATCAGCCTTCCAAGCTGAGGGTCGCGAGTTTGAGCCTCGTCTTCCGCTCAAAGAAAAAAAAGTGATTTGCCTATGTAGCTCAGTGGTAGAGCACTTCCTTGGTAAGGAAGAGGTCGCGGGTTCAATTCCCGCCATCGGCTCAGGAGAAGTGGCCGCCTTTTATAGCGGCATTTCGGCTAAAAGGAAAAATATATTGAAAAAGCTGATCATTAATAAAAAATAACTAAAGTTATGGCAAAAGAGAAATTCGAAAGAACCAAACCGCATGTAAACATCGGTACTATTGGTCACGTTGACCACGGTAAAACTACTCTTACCGCCGCTATTACTAAGGTGTTGCACGATAAGGGTTTTTCTCAAGAAGGTGCTAAGTCGTTCGATCAGATCGACAACGCTCCAGAGGAAAAGGAACGTGGTATCACAATTAATACTTCTCACGTTGAGTATGAAACCGCAAATCGTCACTATGCACACGTTGACTGCCCGGGACACGCCGACTATGTAAAGAACATGGTAACTGGTGCTGCTCAGATGGATGGTGCTATCATCGTTGTTGCCGCAACTGACGGTCCGATGCCTCAAACTCGTGAACACATCCTTCTTGCTCGTCAGGTGAACGTTCCTCGTCTTGTTGTATTCTTGAACAAGTGCGACATGGTTGACGACCCAGAAATGTTCGACCTTGTTGAGATGGAAATGCGTGAACTTCTTTCGCAATATGACTATGATGGTGACAATACTCCTATCATCCGCGGTTCTGCACTTGGTGCATTGAACGGTGAACCTGAATGGGTTGACAAGGTGATGGAATTGATGGATGCTGTTGATAACTGGATTCCACTTCCTCCGCGTGATATCGATAAGCCATTCTTGATGCCGGTTGAAGACGTGTTCTCAATCACTGGTCGTGGTACAGTTGCTACCGGACGTATCGAAACTGGTGTTGTTAAGGTTGGTGACGAAGTTCAAATCATGGGTCTTGGAGCAGACAAGAAATCGGTTGTTACCGGTGTTGAAATGTTCCGCAAGATATTGGACGAAGGTGAAGCTGGCGATAACGTAGGTTTGCTTCTCCGTGGTATCGACAAGAATGAAATCAAGCGTGGTATGGTGCTTTGCCATCCGGGAGTTGTTAAGCCTCACTCTGAATTCAAAGCTTCTATCTATGTTTTGAAGAAAGAAGAAGGTGGCCGTCACACTCCGTTCCACAATCACTATCGTCCTCAATTCTACATCCGTACACTTGATGTAACAGGTGAAATCACTTTGCCAGATGGAGTAGAAATGGTAATGCCTGGCGATAACGTAGAAATCAAGGTTAAGCTTATTACTCCGGTAGCTTGCGACAAGGGTCTTCGTTTCGCAATCCGTGAAGGAGGCCGTACAGTAGGTTCTGGACAAATCACAGAAATCCTTGACTAATATCACATAAGCCTCTGCTTGAATAAAGCGAGGTTAGGTGAATTAAATAAAACACGCCGGTTATGCGTCAAGCATAGGCTTCTAAGGTTTAAGCTCACATAACCGGTGTTTATACGGGAATAGCTCAGTCGGTAGAGCACTGGTCTCCAAAACCAGGTGTCGGGAGTTCGAGTCTCTCTTCCCGTGCTAAAATAATTCAAATATGAAATTCAAATTACTTCAGGATATCGAGGATTCTTATAGCGAGCTTCGTTATAAGACTTCTTGGCCGACAAAGAGCCAGCTTGCAGGCAGCACCGTAGTAGTTATGGTTGCTTCCATCATAATAGCTGCGGTTATTTTCATTATGGATTTGGTCATAGACTATATCATGCATGTTATTTATAGCGGCTTCACGCAGTTCTAAATAGCAGTGTGATTTAATTTTTCAAAGTAGAAAGTATCAATGGCGGAAGAAAAGAAAAGATGGTATGTGCTGCGTGCCATATCGGGCAAAGAGGCCAAGGTTAAAGAAGTGCTTGACGCTTCTATTAAAAATACCGACCTCGGAAAATATGTTTCTCAAGTGTTGATACCTACCGAGAAAGTCTATACGACTCGTAACGGGAAGAAGGTTCTCAAGGAAAGGAATCTTTATTCCGGTTATGTTTTTGTCGAGGCCATATTGACCGGTGAGGTGATACACGAATTGCGGAACACGACAAATGTCATTGATTTCCTTCATGGCAAGGATCGCAATGGCATGCCGGAGCCCATACGCGAGGCAGAGGTGGCAAGAATGCTTGGTGCAGCTGACGAACAACTTGAGGGCGACGGTGACACTCCTAATGATTTTATCGTTGGCGAGACTGTGAAAGTGAACTATGGTCCTTTCAGTGGTTTTACCGGCGAAATTGAGGAGGTGAACCGCGAGAAGCGTAAGCTCAAGGTCATGGTGAAAGTATTCGGTCGCAAGACACCTCTTGAGTTGGATAATTCTCAAGTAGAGCGTGAGTAAAAGCAAGGCAGTGGTTGCGCATTGGCTTGTTTTTGTTGCGTTTTTAACAACAAATTAATTACACAGAAACAATGGCTAAAGAAATTGCTGGACAGATCAAATTGCAGATTAAGGGCGGAGCGGCTAATCCTTCGCCACCAGTAGGACCGGCACTTGGTTCTAAGGGTATCAACATCATGGAATTTTGTAAGCAATTCAACGCCCGCACCCAAGACAAGGCTGGAAAGGTGTTGCCGGTCGTAATTACATATTACACCGACAAGAGCTTTGACTTTATAGTCAAGACTCCGCCGGTTCCGGTACAATTGCTTGAGGCAGTTAAGCAAAAGAGCGGTTCGGCTGAGCCTAACCGTAAGAAGATTGCCGAGATCACTTGGGAGCAGGTAAAGACTATTGCTGAAGACAAAATGCCTGATTTGAACTGTTTTACTTTAGACTCGGCTATGAAAATGGTCGCAGGAACAGCGAGGAGTATGGGTATCACTGTAAAGGGTTCGTTCCCTGAAAATAATTAAACTTCAATTGTATTATGGCTAAACTAACAAAAAATCAGAAGCTAGTAAATTCAAAGATTGAAGCGGGGAAAGTGTACACTCTCAAGGAAGCTGCAGAATTAGTTAAAGAAATTACTTTTACAAAGTTCGACGCTTCTGTTGATATCGATGTCCGTTTGGGCGTTGATCCTCGCAAGGCTAACCAGATGGTTCGTGGCGTGGTTTCATTGCCTCACGGAACCGGCAAGCAAGTGCGTGTTTTGTGCTTGTGCAGTCCTGACGCAGCAGCAGCTGCCAAGGAAGCCGGAGCCGACTATGTGGGTCTCGAAGAGTATATCGACAAAATCAAGGGCGGTTGGACTGATATAGACGTTATTATCACTCAGCCTGCCATCATGGGTAAGATCGGTGCTCTCGGTAGGATATTGGGTCCTCGTGGCTTGATGCCTAACCCTAAAAGCGGCACAGTGACAATGGACGTTGCCAAAGCTATCAAGGAAGTAAAACAAGGTAAAATCGACTTCAAGGTCGACAAGAACGGTATCGTGCATACTTCAGTAGGTAAAGTTTCGTTCACGGCAGAGCAAATTTTCGATAACGCTCGCGAATTTGTCAACACGTTGATAAAACTGAAGCCTGCCACTGCCAAGGGTACCTATCTTAAGAGCATTTATCTTTCAAGTACGATGAGTCCCGGTATTAAGGTTGACACTAAGGCAGCTGAATAATTAAAATCGAAACGAAATGAGAAAGGAAGATAAATTAGTTGTAATAGATGAAATCGCTAAGGCTCTGCAAGAGTACAGCTGCGTATATTTAACAGAAACAGCCGGCCTTAATGCAGAGAAGACAAGCCAATTGCGTCGTGCTTGCTTCAAGAGCGATGTCAAGTTGATGGTAGTGAAGAACACATTGCTCAAGAAAGCAATGGAAAAATGCGATACCGACTATAGCGGATTGTATTCGGTGCTTGAAGGTTCAACATCATTGATGTTGAGCAACACAGGCAACGCTCCTGCCAAGTTGCTTAAGGATTTCATCAAGAAAGGTGATACTCTACCGGCATTGAAGGCAGCATTTGTTGAAGATGCTGTATATGTGGGTGCAGACCAATTGGATCTACTTGCAAGCCTCAAGAGCAAGAACGAACTTATCGCCGATGTTGTTGCATTGTTGCAATCTCCGGCCAAGAACGTTATATCGGCTTTGCAATCTTCAGGGACAAAGCTTCATGGTATTCTTGAAACTTTATCTAAAAAAGAACAATAATTTAAAAATTCAAACAAATTAAATCATACTAAAATGGCAGATTTAAAAGCTTTTGCAGAACAATTAGTAAACCTTACTGTTACTGAAGTTAACGAACTTGCTAAAATTTTAAAAGAAGAATATGGTATCGAACCAGCCGCAGCAGCAGTAGCGGTAGCAGCCGGTCCTGCAGCAGCCGGTCCTGCAGCAGAAGAAAAGACTTCTTTCGACGTAGTATTGAAGAGCGCCGGAGCAAGCAAGCTTGCTATCGTTAAGCTTGTAAAGGAACTCACCGGTCTTGGCTTGAAGGAAGCTAAGGATCTTGTTGACGGTGCACCTAGCACTATCAAGGAAGGTCTTGCTAAGGCTGACGCAGAAGGTCTCAAGAAACAATTGGAAGACGCTGGAGCAGAAGTTGAACTTAAATAATATTACCTGAGTATCAGGTAATTAGGTTAAGAATCCTCTATAAAGTCGATTCTTAACCTTTTTGTGTTATAATTAAAATTTGAGTTCACTTAATTTATTTTTCAATGTCAGTTACAAAAAAACCACGCGTTAATTTTGCATCGGTCAAGAATCCATTGCCGTATCCTGATTTTCTGGAGGTACAGTTAAAATCTTTCAGGGATTTCTTGCAATTGGATACCCCTACGGGAAAAAGAAAAAACGACGGGCTTTATAAGGTATTTGCCGAGAATTTCCCCATTGCGGACACTCGCAATAACTTTGTGCTTGAATTCCTTGATTATTACATTGATCCGCCACGCTATACCATCGAAGAGTGTCTTGAGCGTGGATTGACGTACAGCGTGTCGTTGAAGGCCAAAATGAAATTGTATTGCACCGACCCCGACCACGAGGATTTTGCTACTGTCGTGCAAGACGTTTATTTAGGACCTATCCCATATATGACAGAGAAGGGCACATTCGTAATCAATGGCGCCGAGCGCGTCGTGGTTTCGCAGTTGCATCGTTCTCCGGGCGTATTTTTTGGCCAAAGCACACATTCCAACGGAACAAAACTTTATTCGGCGCGCATCATACCTTTCCGTGGCTCATGGATAGAGTTTGCTACCGACATAAACAACGTAATGTATGCTTACATTGACCGTAAGAAGAAATTGCCGGTTACCACTTTGTTGCGTGCAATAGGTCTCGAGAGCGACAAGGACATTATCGAGATATTTGGCCTTGCCGAAGAAATAAAAGTGAACCGTGCCAACTTGAAAAAAGCTGTTGGACGCAAACTCGCAGCCCGTGTATTGAAGACATGGGTGGAAGACTTTGTCGACGAGGACACAGGCGAGGTGGTTTCAATAGAGCGTAACGACATTATTCTCGATCGCGAGACGGTAATCGGGGAAGAGAATATCGATGATATTCTCGAGTCGAACGTGCAGACCATCCTTTTGCACAAGGAGGATGCCAATACAAGCGATTACGCTATTATATTCAACACACTCCAAAAAGATACAACCAACTCTGAGAAAGAAGCGGTAAACTATATTTACAGGCAATTGCGAAACGCAGAGCCACCGGATGACGCAAGTGCACGCGAAGTCATAACAAATCTTTTCTTCTCGGAAAAGCGTTATGACCTCGGAGAAGTGGGACGCTTCCGTATCAACAAGAAGCTCGACCTCGACACTCCTATGGATGTGAAGGTCCTCACACGCGAAGACATCATCGCGATCATCAAATATCTGATAGGACTTATAAACTCAAAAACCGACGTGGACGATATCGACCACTTGAGCAACCGTCGCGTTCGTACAGTCGGTGAACAATTATACAATCAATTTGGCGTGGGGCTTGCGCGTATGGCTCGTACCATTCGCGAACGCATGAATGTGCGCGACAATGAAGTATTCACCCCGATTGACTTGATCAACGCCAAAACGATTTCATCGGTAATCAACACGTTCTTCGGCACCAACGCGCTGTCGCAGTTCATGGACCAAACCAACCCTCTTGCTGAAATTACGCACAAGCGCCGTATGTCGGCACTTGGACCCGGCGGTTTGTCGCGTGAGCGTGCAGGTTTCGAAGTGCGAGACGTACACTATACACACTACGGACGTCTATGTCCTATTGAAACTCCGGAAGGTCCGAATATCGGTCTTATATCTTCGTTGTGCGTGTATGCCAAGATAAACGACCTCGGATTTATCGAAACTCCATATAGGGTAGTAGAGAACGGAAAGGTAGATTTGGATAATTCTCATGTCGTATATTTGTCGGCTGAGCAAGAAGAAGGAAAAATCATCGCGCAAGGAAATGCTCCTTTGAATGATGACGGTACATTCATCCGTTCGAAGGTAAAGGCTCGTCTGGATGCCGATTTTCCTGTCGTGGCTCCCGATGAAGTTCAATTGATGGACGTTTCGCCGGTACAGATAGCCTCTATCGCTGCAGCCATGATTCCGTTCTTGGAACATGATGATGCCAACCGTGCATTGATGGGTTCAAACATGATGCGCCAGGCAGTTCCATTGTTGCGTAGCGAGGCTCCTATCGTCGGAACAGGCATAGAAGCACAATTGGCATACGATTCACGCACGCAAATCCAGGCTGAAGGCCCAGGCGTGGTTGAATATGTCGATGCCGACATTATCCGTATCCGATATGACCGCACCGAAGATGAAGAATTTGTCAGCTTCGAGGATGCAGTTAAAGTATATAAGTTGCCCAAATTCCGCAAGACCAACCAAAGCACGAGCATAGACTTGCGTCCTATCTGCGACAAAGGCCAGCGTGTGAACAAGGGCGACATCCTTACCGAGGGTTATTCGACCGAGAACGGCGAAATAGCCATCGGCCGCAACTTGAAGGTGGCTTACATGCCTTGGAAAGGATACAACTATGAGGACGCCATCGTGCTCAATGAACGCATGGTGAGGGAAGATATCCTTACTTCGGTACACGTTGACGAGTACACCCTTGAGGTGAGGGAAACCAAACGAGGCATGGAGGAATTGACATCCGACATTCCTAACGTCAGCGAGGATGCCACTAAAGACCTTGATGAGCGCGGTATTATCCGTGTCGGAGCGCATGTAGTGCCAGGTGACATTCTTATCGGTAAGATTACTCCTAAGGGAGAATCGGATCCGACTCCTGAAGAGAAATTATTGCGTGCGATATTCGGCGACAAGGCTGGCGATGTCAAGGATGCTTCGTTGAAGGCTTCTCCGTCGTTGAAGGGTGTCATCATCGGTACCAACTTGTTTGCAAGAGCCGTAAAGAAAAAGAAATCGAAGAACGCCGAAGATCCTTTGGTAAAACTCGACGAAGAATACACCGAAAAGAAAGACGCGTTGAAAGCGGTGTTGATTAAGAAACTTCTTGTGCTGACTACCGATTGTGTATCGCAGGGCATAAAGGATTTCTTGGATACCGAAGTAGTGCCAAAGGGTGTGAAGTTCTCAACTCAGGTCCTTGACAACATCGACTATGAAACAGTAAACTTAAGCAAATGGACGGCCGACGCGCATAAGAACGACATGATTCGTGCGACGGTTACCAACTATTTGCACAAATATAAAGAGATAGATACCGAATTGCGTCGCAAGAAATTTGACATTTCAATAGGTGACGAGCTCCCATCGGGCATCATGCAGATGGCTAAGGTATATGTTGCAAAGAAGCGTAAGATAGGTGTCGGTGACAAGATGGCCGGTCGTCACGGTAACAAAGGTATCGTGTCGCGCATCGTGCGTCAGGAAGACATGCCGTTCCTTGCCGACGGAACACCGGTCGACATCGTTCTTAACCCTCTGGGTGTGCCTTCGCGTATGAATATCGGACAGATATTTGAAACCGTATTGGGCTGGGCAGGAAAAGTGCTCGACGTGAAGTTTGCAACTCCTATCTTTGACGGTGCAACTCTCGATGACCTCAATGAATGGACCGACAAGGCAGGGCTTCCGCGTTATGGAAAGACTTATCTATATGATGGTGAAACAGGAGAACGTTTCGACCAGCCGGCAACTGTTGGTGTTACTTACATGTTGAAACTCGGTCACATGGTCGAAGACAAGATGCACGCTCGTAGTATCGGTCCGTACTCGCTCATCACTCAGCAACCTCTTGGAGGTAAGGCTCAATTTGGTGGCCAGCGTTTCGGAGAAATGGAAGTCTGGGCACTTGAGGCATTCGGTGCCGCACATGTGCTTCAAGAGATTTTGACCATAAAGAGTGACGATGTAGTAGGCCGCAGCAAGGCTTATGAAGCAATAGTCAAGGGCGAACCAATGCCTACTCCTGGAATACCGGAATCGTTGAACGTGCTTTTGCATGAGCTTCGAGGATTGGGACTTAGCATCAACTTAGAATAAAAACAACAGCCATCACGACACGCTTGTGGGATAACAGTCCCATGAGCGTGGACGTGGGGCATAACTCTTTATACAACACAATTTTATGGCTTTTAGAAAAGATAACAAAATAAAGAGTAATTTCTCGAAAATAAGTATCGGCCTTGCTTCTCCTGATGAAATACTTGAAATGTCGTCGGGCGAAGTATTGAAACCCGAGACCATCAACTACCGTACTTACAAGCCTGAACGCGACGGCTTGTTCTGCGAGCGCATTTTCGGTCCTGTTAAGGATTACGAGTGCCATTGCGGAAAATACAAACGCATACGCTATAAAGGTATCGTGTGCGACCGATGCGGTGTTGAAGTGACCGAGAAAAAGGTAAGGCGCGAGCGCATGGGACACATCCAGCTTGTTGTGCCTGTGGCTCACATCTGGTATTTCCGTTCGTTGCCTAACAAAATAGGTTATTTGCTGGGCCTTCCATCCAAGAAACTTGATTCTGTAATCTACTATGAGCGTTATATCGTAATCAATCCGGGAAATGTTGAAGGCGTTGAGAAACTCGACCTTTTGTCGGAGGACGAATATCTTGACATCCTTGACAAGCTTCCGAAAGAGAATTCGATGCTTGAGGATACAGATCCTAACAAGTTCATCGCCAAGATGGGTGCCGAAGCTATATATGACTTGTTGTGCGCACTAAACCTTGATGACTTGTCTTACGAGTTGCGCCACAAGGCCAGCACAGAAGGTTCGCAACAACGCAAGACCGAGGCATTGAAGCGTTTGCAGGTTGTGGAATCCTTCAGGGCTTCTAAAAACCGCAACCGTCCTGAATGGATGATCTTGAAGGCAATCCCGGTCATACCGCCTGAATTGCGTCCGCTCGTTCCTCTCGATGGAGGCCGTTTTGCCACAAGCGACTTGAACGACCTTTACCGCAGGGTGATAATTCGTAACAATCGTCTGAAGAGACTTATTGAGATAAAGGCTCCGGAAGTGATTTTGCGTAATGAAAAACGCATGTTGCAGGAAGCCGTAGACTCCTTGCTTGACAATTCCCGCAAGTCGAGCGCAGTCAAGTCGGAAGCCAATCGTCCGTTGAAATCTTTGTCGGACAGCCTTAAGGGAAAATCAGGACGTTTCCGTCAAAACTTGCTTGGTAAGCGCGTCGACTATTCGGCTCGTTCAGTTATTGTCGTAGGTCCTGAATTGAAGATGCATGAGTGCGGATTGCCAAAGTATATGGCAGCCGAGCTTTACAAGCCATTCATCATACGCAAGCTCATAGAACGCGGAATTGTAAAAACCGTGAAGAGCGCAAAGAAGATTGTAGACCGCCGCGAACCGGTGGTTTGGGACATTCTCGAATATGTGATGAAGGGACATCCTGTATTGCTTAACCGTGCCCCGACACTTCACCGCCTTGGTATCCAAGCATTCCAACCTCGAATGATTGAAGGTAAGGCTATCCAGTTGCACCCACTCGCATGTACGGCGTTCAATGCCGACTTCGACGGTGACCAGATGGCAGTGCACCTTCCTCTCGGCAATGAAGCTATCGTGGAGGCTCAAATGTTGATGCTGGGTTCGCACAATATCTTGAATCCTGCAAATGGTGCCCCTATCACTGTCCCTTCACAGGATATGGTACTTGGTCTGTATTACATTACCAAGCTGCGTGAAGGTTCAAAGGGTGAAGGACTGAAATTCTACGGGCCTGAAGAAGCTGAAATAGCTTATAATGAAGGAAAGGTAAATTTGCATTCAATCGTGTCGGTGGTAGTAGATGATATCGACAGTGAAGGCAATCCTATAAAGCATCTTGTTGAAAAGACTTCAGTGGGACGCATATTGTTCAATCAATATGTACCTAAAGAGATAGGATATGTCAACGAGATTATATCAAAGAAGTCTCTCCGCGGCATCATCAGCCGTGTGATAAAGACTTGTGGTATTCCTCGTTCGGCTAAGTTCCTTGATGATATCAAGAACCTTGGTTACCGAATGGCATTCAAGGGTGGCCTTTCATTTAACTTAGGTGACATCATCATTCCGGCCGAAAAGCAGGAATATGTAGATGAAGGTTATCGTGAAGTAGAAGAGGTGATGAACAATTACAGCATGGGTTTCATTACCAATACCGAACGTTATAACCAGATTATCGATATATGGACGCATGTCAATTCGCGATTGACTGACACTTTGATGAAGCAATTGGCGGCCGACGACCAAGGTTTCAACTCTGTGTACATGATGCTTGACTCGGGTGCGCGTGGTTCAAAAGACCAGATTAGGCAGCTTTCGGGTATGCGTGGTCTTATGGCAAAACCGCAAAAGAGTGGTGCCGAAGGTGGCCAGATTATTGAGAACCCGATTTTGGCAAACTTCAAGGAGGGCTTGTCGGTGTTGGAGTACTTTATTTCAACCCACGGTGCTCGTAAGGGTCTTGCTGATACGGCGTTGAAGACTGCCGATGCCGGTTATTTGACTCGTCGTCTTGTCGATGTGGCACATGATGTCGTCATTACCGAAGAGGATTGCGGAACATTGCGCGGTCTTGTTTGCACCGAGATTAAGAACAACGAGGATGTCGTTGCTTCGTTGGGTGAACGAATCCTCGGTCGTGTTTCTTTGCATGACATCATTGATCCTATAACAGGAGAAGTGATTGTAAAGAGCGGTGAAGAAATTGGCGACGAAGCTGCACAACGCATCAACGATTCTCCGATTGAATCGGTTGAAATACGTTCGGTGCTCACATGCGAGTCTAAGAAGGGCGTATGTGCCAAATGTTATGGTCGCAACCTTGCTACCAACCGCATGGTTCAGAAAGGTGAGGCTGTCGGCGTGATTGCAGCTCAGTCAATCGGTGAGCCTGGTACACAGTTGACACTTCGTACGTTCCACGTCGGTGGTGTTGCTTCCAATATCGCAGCCGTGTCATCTATCACTTCAAGATATGACGGCTTGCTCGAAATTGATGAATTGCGTACAGTGCCTTGCGACGACCATGAAGTTGTTGTAGGCCGTATGGCGGAAATGCGAATCATCGAGCCTTCGACCAAGATGGTCTTGACTTCGGCCAACATTGTTTACGGTTCTAAGTTGTACAAGAAACCGGGCGATATGGTCAAGAAGGGCGATGTGATATGCGAATGGGACCCGTTCAACGCCGTTATCGTTTCGGAAGTTGCAGGACAGATCAAGTTTGCAAACTTCATAGAAGGTGTAACTTATAGGGAAGATATCGATGAAACTTCGGGTAATAGCGAAAAAATCATTATTGAGTCGAAAGACCGTACCAAGGTGCCTGAAGCTGAGTTCTTCGATGTAAACGGACAACTTGTCAAGACATATTCGCTTCCTGTTAACGCACACTTGATGGTAAACGAAGGTGACGAGATAAAGCAAGGTGAGGTATTCGTTAAGATTCCGCGTGCAGCAGGTAGCGCAGGTGATATCACCGGTGGTCTTCCTCGCGTGACCGAGTTGTTTGAAGCTCGCAACCCGTCAAATCCGGCTGTTGTCAGTGAGATTGACGGTGAAGTGACATTCGGCAAGATCAAGCGTGGAAATCGTGAAATAACTGTTACATCCAAGACAGGTGACGTTAAGAAATACCTTGTGCCGATGTCCAAGCAGATTCTTGTACAGGAGAACGACTTCGTCCGAGCAGGTACTCCATTGTCGGATGGTGCAATCACTCCTTCGGACATTTTGAACATCAAGGGTCCTACTGCGGTGCAAGATTATATCGTGAACGAGGTACAGGACGTTTATCGTCTGCAAGGTGTTAAGATTAACGACAAGCACTTTGAAGTTATCGTGCGTCAGATGATGCGTAAAGTCAACATCCTTGATCCGGGTGATACATTGTTCCTTGAACAACAAGTTGTCGACAAACGCGAGTTCATGGACGAGAATGACCGCATTTGGGGCAAGAAGGTTGTTGTGGATGCCGGCGACTCGACGAATGTCAAGCCGGGTCAGATAATCACCGCCCGCAAGTTGCGTGATGAAAATTCAGCCTTGAAACGTCGCGACTTGAAGGTAATCCAAGTGCGCGATGCTGTTCCGGCAACATCCGAGCAGATTCTTCAAGGTATCACACGTGCAGCATTGCAGACTTCGAGCTTCATGTCGGCTGCTTCGTTCCAGGAAACGACCAAGGTGCTTAATGAAGCTGCTATCAATGGTAAAGTCGATTACCTTGAGGGCATGAAGGAAAATGTAATCTGCGGTCACTTGATTCCGGCAGGTACAGGTCTGAGGGAATATGAAAAATTGCTTGTTTACAGCAAGGATGACATGGATGCTCCAGGTGTAAAGAGGCCTGTTGACATAGATGCAAAATTGCAAGATTAAGACGCAGGCAATTTGTCAATAATATAAAATCGATGCAACGACGGCTCTTGAGGTCGTCGTTGCATTTTTTTTTGCTATTTTTGTATGGCAACCAAGAAAGAAGCATATATATGGAGTCGAATAGCATGAATGAAAATAACGAACCGTTGAAAGTGATTTTTAATTACAATGACGTGTTTTTTAGTTTTTTCTATGACGGTGCCGTAAGTTGCATTCACCGCTCGCGTGAATATGCAATGAATTATGTGTATTCGGGTGAAATGATGCTTGACAATGGTAAGGAACAGATTCATGTTGGCAAAGGGGAGTGCGTGTTTATTCCTCGAGATCATCATATAACCTTGTATAAGCAGCCTTGCAATGGTGAGAGGTATTGTGGCATATTTTTAAATTTCACTCGCAACTTCTTGCGCGAGATGTATAATAAGCATGGGCAGTATAAGGCATTAGACGGGGAGGAGCCGAAACTTGAAAGGAATGTTGTGAAGTTGCCTAAGACTGTGGAACTGACGAGTCTTTTTGCATCCATGATGCCTTATTTTGATAGGGAAGTCAAGCCACAGGACGATTTTATGAATTTGAAATTGCAAGAAGGCTTGCTTGCGCTTCTTCACATTGACAAGAGGTTTGCTTCAATGTTATTTGACTTCAACGAGCCTTGGAAAATGGATATTCTTGAGTTCATGAACAAAAATTACATGTATGAATTTTCGATTGAGGAGTTGGCCCATTATACAGGTAGAAGCCTGGCTACGTTTAAACGCGATTTTAAGAAAGTAAGTGACCTGACTCCCGAGAAATGGCTCATACGCAAGAGGCTTGAAGTGGCATACGACCTTATGAAGGAAGGAGGTCAAAAGATTGTTGATGTGTATGCCAAGGTGGGTTTCAAGAACCCATCGCATTTTTCTACAGCTTTCAAGAAACAGTATGGAGTGCCGCCGACGGCAGTCTCGCTTTACGCGTGAACGCATCGAAATAATATATGAGCTTTTGAGAAAAGATATTTGAGCCACACAGTAAAGTCATTGTGTGGCTTTAATTTTATCTTTGTAATGTTAACATGCGCATGAAGGCGAAGCAAGATAAAGCCTTATGTCGGCTATGTTAGAATATCAATAGTTATTAATGAAAGAACAGGATAGGATGAAACCGTATATTGTTTGCCACATGATGTCATCGATTGACGGACGCATAGATTGTGACATGACAGAGCGCATAGGTGGAGATGAATATTATGATGCTTTGGCTCAATTGCGTTGTGATTCAGAATTGTCGGGGAGGGTTACTATGCAGATGCATTATGCCTTGTCCGAGCCGTTTGTGCCGGTCGGTACCGAACCGATAGGGGAGGTGTCGATGTATAAGGCTTGTGATACAGATAAGGGCTATAATATTGCAGTCGACACAAAAGGCTCGTTGAGATGGCCCGGAAATGACATCGATGATAAACCATTGCTGGTAATAACAAGTGAAGATGTGCCAAAAGAATATTTTGATACATTACGTTCACAAGGCATATCGTGGATGGCAGTGGGCAAGGGGCGTATAGACCTGCCAAAGGCAATGGAGATGCTGAATGAACATTTCGGCGTGAAAAGACTTGCCATCGTGGGTGGTGGTCATATAAACGGAGCTTTCTTGAAAGCCGGATTGCTTGATGAAGTGAGTCTCGTCATGGGTGCCGGCATCGATGGTCGCAAAGGCATGACGGCCGTATTTGATGGAATTGATGACACTTCTTTCCAGGTAGTACTGCTTAAACTCGACAGCGTTGAACGCATTGGAGAAAATTCGGTGTGGATGCGGTATTCATTTAAATAAGTCTCATAGTCAAGCTGATTTTTATGAGCAATAAAGTTGTCATATTAGGTAATAAAAGGCAGTTGTGCGCACTTGGCCAAGGCACTTGGGGGATGGGAAAGTCATCGGCGCGACGCAAAGATGAGATAAAAGCTTTGCGTCATGGCCTGGAGCTTGGTATGAGTGTTATCGACACGGCTGAAATGTACGATAACGAAGAACTTGTTGGCGAGGCGATACGCGATTGTCGCGACAAGGCATTTGTGGTGAGCAAGGTATTGCCCGGCAATGCCGGTTATCTTGAAACAAAACGGGCATGTGAGCGCAGCCTGCGCCGATTGGGCATAGAATGCATAAATCTTTATTTGCTTCATTGGATAGGCCGATATGATTTTTCTGAAACAATCAAGGCTTTTGTTGAACTTAAGCAAGAAGGTAAAATCGAGTTTTGGGGAATGAGCAACTTGGATGTGGCCGACATGGAGAAAGTAATATCGCTGCCTCACGGAGAAGATTGCGTGACAAATCAGGTGCTTTATAACTTAAAAGATCGTGGGGTGGAGTTTGATTTGCTTCCTTGGAGCTTGCAGCATGGAATGCCGGTCATGGCTTACTCACCAATAGGTGAGGGTAAATTGAGGAATGATGTCACATTGGCCTCGATTGCTGAGCGTCATGGTGCAACTCCGGCTCAAATAGCTCTTGCATGGGTGTTACGAAGGGATGGGGTGATGGCTATCCCGAAAGCCGGCAGCATGAAACATGTTGAAGAAAATTTCAACAGCATGTCCATTGAGTTGACCGAAGAGGATTTGTGCGAATTGGATGCACATTTCCCCGCACCATCTCATAAAATCCCCTTGGCCGGATGGTAAAATGTCCTTGGATGATATATTGTTAAACATTAAATAAAGCGTCATAGATTATGAGAGGTATATTTATAAAATTTTGCATAGCCGTGTGTGCATGTACCTGCATGGCAAGTTGCGTGCAATCGGATAGAAAACAAGTAGAAAATAATGTAGATATGAAAGAAAGTTTGAATCTTGCTCAAGAGTGGGATAAGGTATTTCCACTGAGTGACAAAGTGAACCATAGCAAAGTTACCTTCCACAATCGCTATGGCATTACATTGGCTGCCGACCTTTATGTACCTAAAGGTGCGACAGGAAAGTTGCCGGCCATTGCAGTGAGCGGCCCTTTTGGGGCTGTAAAGGAACAAGCATCAGGCTTGTATGCGCAAATATTGGCCGAGCGCGGATTCTTGACAATAGCTTTTGACCCCTCTTATACGGGAGAGAGCGGAGGCGAGCCTCGTTATGTGGCTTCTCCCGACATCAATACCGAAGATTTTTGTGCGGCAGTCGATTATCTTTCAACTCGGGAGGATGTGGACCCCGAACGTATCGGAATACTCGGAATCTGCGGTTGGGGCGGCATGGCTATTAATGCTGCAGCCATAGACACCCGTATAAAGGCAGCCGTGGCATCGACAATGTATGACATGAGCCGTGTCACTGCCAACGGATATTTTGACTCAATGGATGCGGATGGCCGTTATGAGTTGCGCAGGCAATTGAATGCACAGCGTACTGAGGATTACAAAAACGGCGATTATGCTTTGGCTGGCGGAGTGGTAGATCCATTGCCCGATGATGCACCTCAATTCGTAAAAGATTATTATGATTATTACAAGACTCCGAGAGGCTATCACAAGCGTTCGTTAAATTCCAACGGAGGGTGGAACAAGACTTCTTCATTGTCGTTCCTTAACATGCCTATCTTGGCGTATAGTGATGAAATACGCAGCGCGGTATTGGTAATACACGGAGAAAAGGCGCACTCAAGATATTTCAGTGAAGACGCTTTCAAAAAATTGAAAGGGGATAATAAAGAATTGCTAATAATACCGGGAGCAAGCCATACTGATTTGTATGATAATCTTGAAAAGATTCCGTTTGATAAGATCGAGCAATTTTTCAATGAATATTTGAAGTAAGGTTTAGAATTTACCTAATGAAAAAGCGAATGGAGACCTGTACAAGATGATGGTCTCCATTCGTTTTTTATTAATCAATCGATTGTGATGTATTCCAAAGGTTGGTCGGTTACATTGTCAAGCGGTTCAGAGCGATATTTGACCGTGCTGAAATTTATTTCTTTAAGGTCAATGCATCTGATGGTGCTGTTATTCATAGTTCGGTAATAAATCATTTTATTTGTAACATCGGTCGCCGAGGTCCATTGCGTGGCACTTTGAATATTTGCCGGAATTTTTCCCTGCTCAAACTCGATGCCTATTGGGATATCAAAATTGTTGAGAATCTGGAAACATTGTTTCACTGTTTGCCAAGCAGTCTGAGATTTAGGTGCAGATGATTGGTAGAGTGCAGCCCTGACGAACCTTGAAGGAGGAGTTATATCGCCGGGAATGCCGAGGAATCCACTGCCGGCTCCGAATGGAGACAACTGTATTGTTCCGACAGACCGGCTTTCACTTGACCCCGGATGTAAATTTACATAATTATTAAGATTGGTCATTTGCCAACTGAAATCGGGTGAATTTGTCAATACCCCCAATTCGTTGTCATAGAAGCGAGGAGTGCCATCGATTATTTCAAGGACGATTTGATGTCCTTGAGCATCGGCAAATCTCCAATGCACGGTTGATGCCCGTGGGTCGATTGCCACCACATGTACCTCAGCCAGTGCTTGTTTCACTTCATTTATCGTCTTGCATGTTCCTAATATGTAGGGAACCAATTGCAAATCGGCGATTGAAGTATCTTTGCTGTCGGGATTAAATTGTTCATATTCTCCATACTTTGGGAAGTAAAACAATCCTGCCGACAGCCCGACTTCGTTTAGGCCCTCGGCTACAAATTCTTTCTGTTCCACAGCAAGCCCTGCATATCCATATTTGGCGGTGAAGCGCATACCTGTTTGACTGACACCTGTATCGCCCGGAACAAAGGATGTTTGTGCGTAACCGCGAGGAACTATTACATAAGTGCTGTGAAGGTCGCTTCCGCCCCATTCGATTGTGCGGGCTAATACATGGGCACCATCGCCCGATTCAAGTGTAATTCCTGTGCAGGCATTTGCTTGCCTGAAGCCGGAAAAGACTGTAATAACGGTAATTAATACCGTGCCGAGGAATGTTTTGCAAGTCATTGTCTTATATATTGTTAGAAAAGTGACATTTGTTGTTCGCGATGCTCTTCCTTGTCGGGCTTTGTATCCTGTATTTCCTGTTCGGGAGCATTGATTGTAGGTTCTGGTTCTCCTTTGCTCGACAAGGTGTTCTCTTCTGGTTTTATTGGTTCCGGGGTAGGGATGAGCCATTCGATGTCATCGTTGAAAGCATCGGCAAATATTCCCGATTCGGAATTTTCTTCGGAGTTTTCGAATGTTTCATTTATATTGCTGTCACTGAAGTTTTCTTTGTCATCATTTGCCGGTGATGCGGGTTCGATGACATCGATAGGTAATTGAATGCTTTTTACAATGTCATTTTCGTGAATTACTTCATTGCTTATGAGCTGGTCACCTGCATCAGGGATAGTAGGGGGAAAGAATCCTTCATCGGCCGATGTGTCAGGAGTAATCCTGGCGGAATCGGTTGTTAGTTCTTGCTCAGCAATAGAAGAAGGGGCAGTGTCGCTTATGTCAATCTTGAACACATGTTTTACTGCTTCTTTAAGTTCGGGCTCTATGGTTTCAATTTCATTTAATGTTTCGGGTTGAGGTGTATCGAAAATGCCATTTTCTGCAATATGGATTTTCTTGTCGGGTTCAATATCATTCTGCCCGGCAATTGAAGGTGCAGGATTGTAAGCATTATTGTCTGAGGCTACTTGTCCTGCTGATTTGTCAACTTCAGGTGATGTTTTTTGCTCGGCTTTGGCTTTCAATTTTTTGATTTCTTTTTCGAGCTTGGCAATGTGGTCGACATTTTTCTTATTTTCCTTTGCTTGAGATTCGTTGGATGCTTGGATAGTTTCCAAGTTGTGGCTCAAAAGCTTGTTTTTATCTTTTTCTGCCGCAATTTCGTCATTCAATTTCTTTATAAGCAGTTTGTTCTCGGTGAGAGTCATTTTTGAGAATGAAATTTCACCCTGAACCGTATTTAAGTTGTCATTGAGGTTTTTGATGGTCATGTCACGTTGTTCGATGAGCGAGGCAGCAGTCTCGAGTTGGACTTTTAAATCCTCTATGCGCTGTTTTTGCTCGTCGGCAATCATGTTTTCTTGTTTCCGAGATTCCGATAAATTGTTCTTTAATATCTCGATTTGGCGTTTCAGGTCATTTGTTTCAGCGATATGTTGCGAAATTTTTTCAGAAGCTTCGGCAATAGCAGCATCTTTTTCTTTATTGGCGTTGGTCTTGAATTCTTTTAATTCTTCGGCTTCTTTCTTGATGATGTCGTATTGAAGCTTCAATTCGAGGTTTGTGTTCACAATAGCGTTGTATCGCTTTTCAGCCTCGGCCTGTTCGGCTTGTTTTTCGGCCGTAAGGTTGGCAACGGCTTCTTTTAATGAGGCGATTTTCTTGTCGCGAGAACCAATTTGCTCACTGAGCTTGTCTATTTGCTCTTGCACTTCTTGGGCAACGTCGAGCGTTGCCATCGCGTCGTCAAGTTCTTTTTTTGTCGAAGCAAGTTCTTGCTCGGTAGATTCCAATTTTTTAGACAGCGAGTCGATGTTGGAATCTTTTGTGGCTATTTCTTCTTGCAGCTTAGCTATTTCACCCGAATATTTGTCTGTGAGTTCTGTTTCGCGTTTCTTCAATTCTTCGGCGTTTACGCTTTCTGATGAAGATTGCATGGATGCAATGATTTCCTTGGCTGTTGCGAGTTCGGTATTTGTCTTTTCAAGTTCCTCTTTCAATGATGTATTTTCAACAGCTTTGGCTTTCCATTCGATAACGTTTTTTTGCAATGTTTCCAGTTCCTCTTTGTAGTGTGCGGCGTCGTTTGCATATACTTGTGACACTTTCACCTTGTTGATGAGGCTCTTGTTTTCCAGTTCGAATTGCTCATGTTCGGCTTCGAGCGTGGCAATTCGTTTCTCCAAGTCTTGAGAACGTTCGAGAGCGGCTTTTCGTTGCAGGTCGACGGCGAGCATTTTGTTTTTTGCTTCTTCGGCCTTTGCTTCGGCTTCTTTGCATTTACTTTCGGCTTGTGCGTTTTTTTCGGCCAAGGCTTTCTTTTCCTGTTCCCATTTTGTTTTGGCCGACACTTCGGCTTTTATGCGCATATCGGCTATGACTGTCTGTAATTGCGGGCCGAGCAGATTGGCAATGGCCCGTCTTTCAGCATCTATGTCGAGGCATTCCCTGACAAATGGAGGAATGGTTGAATTTATTATTTCAAGAATTCCGCTGAAAATTTCGTCGGGCATGCTTTTATTTTGTTCATTATCTTGGTCTTGAATTTCAGCCGTGTTGTCTTGTACGACTCTTGTAGCTGTTGTTTCAGTTTTTGTTTCGTCTTCGAGCACTTTGTTTTCCTCCTCTTTTTTAAATGGGTTTATATATGGCGTGCGGTGTGCCGTCCCATAAGGTACTAATTCTTCATCTAATTCTTCATCGTCGTTGTAATCTCCAAATCCGAATGCTGCTTTCAGTTTACTGAAAAATGCCATATTTAAATGTATATATATTAATGTTAACAATTTAATTATGTGTGGTAGAGAAAAGGCCCTCTAAGACAAGTCGCGGTTGGAAGAATCTTCATGAACTATTCCCGGTTTCAATACGATGCCTTTGCTCTTTTTCCCGTTTATTGCCACGACAAGCGGTGCATCGAATTGCAGCACTTTCACGAATTTGGTTTCCATTATCGGTTTGAGTGTGTCGATGTAGTCTTTGTTCCATACGCTTCCATCGCCCGGTGCACCTACGGTGAAATAGCCCACTCCATAGGATGTGAGATTCTGGAAGAAATGCGTTCCTTGACTCGGCTCGATTCGATTGCCTGCCAATGATGTCTCGACAATCAGTTTTGCCGAAGAGATGTGCGGCCATTTGACAGGTATTCCCAATGCAGGGTCACTTGACCCCCATCGTCCGGGGCCTATAAGGATATAGCTTTCTCCTTTCTCAGTGAAACTGCGGTTTATTTTTTCGATCTCACGCGCAATGAGAGAATTATTGCTCATTGAGAATTGATCGTCTTTTACCATCACTATGCTTGTTATGTTGTCGGTCATTCCATGCCCGAGTGCAGTAAGGCTTTTGAGTATTAGGTTCTTGTCGTCGGTGTCAAGGATTGTTTCATCGAGCATCTCCTTGCGGTCGACTATCGGCCTGATTTGCAACCAGTATATTTGTCCCTTTTCATTGGGAGACGTAGTGCCGTTTTGGCCTATTAGGCCGGCAAATTCTATTTCGACGGGCCGCCCCATTGCTTTTTGACCTTCGGTAAGCATCAAATCTACGATACCGGCAAGCGGATAGGCTTTATGTTGCAATATGTTGGCAAAGGTTACTACACGACGTCCGTCGCCCGAGTCGCAGTCGCGTATCACGCCATCATTATGGTCGTATGTCGAGACCATGTATCTCAGCGAGCCGTTGCCTGCGGCATCCTGTATGCGTAATTTCTTGATGTTGAATCCGTCATCCACGCTAAAGTCGATTGTGGAGTTCTTTTTGAGGTCGAGTGCGTAGAAACGGGTTTGCGTGTCGCGCAGTGCGAGTTCGAGCATACTGGTCTGTAGCACCTTGTCGGGATGACGCGGAGAGAAACGAAGTGCGAGCCCGCCATCTACAATGTATTTTCCGAGTCCTACGGCAACTTCTGTCACTCCGTCTTCAGGCAATTCATCGTTTATGGGATAATAATTTAGCGATCTGCCTACCCCGGCGAATGACGGGTAATATACGTCATCATATTCGCGCCCGACTACTTCCTGAATGATGACTGCCATTTTTTCTTGGTCGATGATGTTGCGGGTGGCAGCCATGTATGCCTTGCTGTCGGCATAGAATACCGAAGCATATACGCTTTTTATCGCGCACAGCAATTGTCGCATCATTTCGGCCTTGTCGTCGAAATGAGGAATCATGTATGTCGAATAGATGCCTGCGAATGGTTGGTAATGGCTGTCTTCAAGCAGGCTCGAACTGCGAATGGCAAGAGGCTTGTCGACTACCTCAAACAGGGCGTTGAAGTCGTCTTTGAGCCATTGTGGCAATTTGGCGTTGATGAAAGCTTTGAGTATTTCATCGTCGGGAATGTCGGACAATGCAACTGGATAAAGATTGTTGCTTTCCATGAATTCATCGAAGATGTCGGTACACAATACAACTGTTCTCGGTATTGCCACGCTGACACCATCGAAGTTGTCGAATATTGGATTCTTTTTTATTATTGAATCGATAAAAGCAAGACCTCTGCCTTTCCCACCCAATGAACCTTCGCCTATACGGGCAAAGTTGGAGTAATGGTCGAATCGTTCTTTATGGAATACGGCTACTACGCCGCGATTTTTCATTTTGCGGTATTTGACAATGAGGTCGAAGAACAATTGCTTTACGGCAGGAGCTTCGCTGATGTCTTTGAAACGGTGCATTTTTATCACTTCGGCAATCGGGAACATTGCTCTCGAATAGAGCCATCGTGAAATGTCGTTGTAGCTCGCATGGAAAAGCAATGATTCGTCGGGAATGTCGAATATGTGCCGTTGCAGGTCTTTTAAATCTTTTATTCGCAATATCTCTTTCCCTGTCTGAGGGTTTCTTATTATGAAATCCCCGAATCCGAAATTTTCGCGTAATGCTATTCCCAAATCGGCAGGTAGCTGCTTTGAGTTTTTGCTGATAAATGCGCATTTAAGCTCTTTTACAGCAGCCTCATTTGATATCTCGCTCGATTCCATTATGATGGGTAGGAACGGGTCTATGGTTTTCAACTCTTTCGCAAACTTAAGTCCTGCTTGAGGATCTTTTGCCCCATCTTTTTTGAAAGAGATGTCAGATATTATTCCGAGTATATTGTTTTGGTATTTCTTGTATATCTGCATTGCTTCGTCATAATCGCGGGCAAGCATAATTTTAGGGCGGCCTCGCATCCGCATCATTTGTTCGTGTTCGTTCAAGGCTTCGGTTGAGAATATGAGCGATTGCCTAAGCAGAAATTTATACAGAGTTGGCAAGATTGTCGACATGAATCTGATGGAGTCTTCCACAAGCAATATGAGTTGCACGCCTACTTCATTGATGTCGTTGTCGGCATTCAGTTTGTCTTCGAGCAACTTTATGATGGCAAGCAGCAAGTCGACATTTCCAAGCCAGCTGAACACATAATCAACGCCACTGAAGTCTTCGTTGGCAAGCCTTCTTGAAACTTCTCGTGAAAACGGTGTCAATACCACGAATGGAATGTCGGGGTATAATTCCTTGATGACTTTTGCGTTGGCAAATGTTTCGCTTATGTCAACACACGGTATGGCTATGATTAGGTCGAAATGTTTTTCAGCAAGCCGTTCCATCGCGCTTGCGAAGTCGTTGGCTTGTGTGACACGAGGAGGGGAACTCAGGTTGAGTGCGACGTACTCAAAAAACAGTTGTTCCTCGACACGCCCGTCTTCTTCCATCATGAATGCATCGTATGGCGAGGCTATCAATAATACATTGAAAACTCGCTTTTGCATCAGGTTCTGAAATGCTGTGTCTTTTAAATATAGTTGGCTGAGACTTGCTTCGTTCATTGCAAATTGTTTATTTGACAAATGTATGAAAAATACACGGAATAACCACCGAAATTGAGTGGAATTGCTCGATTGAAATTGCAAATTGTGATGTTATTGCCATCTTCTTGCATGTCGTTTGTCAATGTTGCAATGTAATTGTCGAGCCAAGGCTAATATTTGTATATGGCCAGATGTGCTATCAAACTTGAACATGAATGTTTTTGTGCCTATACATGTTGGGTTGCACTTTGTTCGCAGTGCGCGACTTGGAATCGAAGCTGTACATTATTTTGTCGAAAAATTGGAATTTATCTGTTTTTCATAGACTGTATTTCAAAATTTGCAGTATGTTTTCCTAAATTTGTCGGAGCATGTTCATTAAAATTAATTGGTAATGAGAAAGGATTTTGTTTTTATTGTCGCGGGCTTGATGCTGGTGTGTTGTAATTTTTCATCCGATAAAGGGTGCGTCAAAGGCATTGTCGTGGATGCAACTGTGAATACAGTGGCATTGGTTGTAAATGGTAAAGATACTTTGAGTTTTGGTACTCAGAATGTGGACAAGGCTGATTTAAACAAGGTGTTAAGAGGCGATTCCATAGAAATTGGTTTTGTAGGAGAGTATAAGGCTGGAATGGAAGCTGTGAGTCTTATGAGGATTGCAAGGGAAGAATGGGATGAATGCATTCATTTGTTTAGGAATGGAATTAGGATGGAAATGACTGGTGAGGATCATAGTCCGATTTATGCTATTTTTAGCAACGACTCATCAACAGCGGTTATTATTTCTCCTGTTGATGGAGCGAAAGATGTGCTGTACAGGCGAACTCTTCCTTCGGGTGAGCATGTCTGGAATATAGAAGATGATGATGCTAAAAATTTGAGATTTATTGATGGATGTTGGACAATAAGCCAGCGAGGTATATTGAAATATAAGCAATTGCAAAGCGATAGTGACGACAGTCTCGGGGTATGGAAGGAAGTTTGTTTTGAGGGCGTTTTTTCTGAAGAAAATGGTGAATATGTGAAATATAGATTGTTGATACGTCATAGGGAGTATAGTGGAGATGGATATTTTTTATTGCAGTCGGTACATGTTGATGGTGATGCAAATGATGAATATTGTTGTATGGGCAAACGTTATACTCAACGAGGTATTCCTGTCGATAATAATGCTATAGTTTGGCAATTGGTAGGAGATGATGGAGCGAGATATAATTTTGTCTATGATTCCAAGAAAGAGTCGTTGAGGTTGTTGAACGGAAATTTCAAACTTGTGGAACTTGAATCTAATTGGATGCTTAGGAAAGTTGGAGCCTAAGATGAAGATGAATTTTGAATTGGGAATTTTTTGCTGTTCGGGTGTTAAAAGATGTTTACGGGAAATGGGGGCGCGTGGGGGCGGAAGGGGCCTTGCGGGGCGGAGCGCCCTGGGATGGCGTGAAAAAAGTTTGCATTGGATGGTGGTGACGGACAGTCTGT
>ERZ779889.1353-NODE-1353-length-24827-cov-6.322824_pt1 | contig 24827 bp, 21 predicted proteins | sample MGYA00511030_ERZ779889 | MGnify/ENA primary metagenome ERZ779889 (study PRJEB29588, sample SAMEA2160616) | human gut metagenome | biome: human gut; feature: human-associated habitat; material: faeces | place: Denmark | collected 2008/2010 ...
ATAACCTGCCTTTCTGTTCTTTTTGTAATTATAGTAGGAATTCGGATAAATATGGAATCGGGCAAGAAGCCATCTTACTCCGAACTCATTGTGGTATTGGTCAATAAATCGGTATTGCTCTAATCGATTTCCTTTGCGAAGAATGCGGCTGCTTTTTTAGGAAACGAACTTCTTTTCGCATTCTTCTTCAAACTGTCTGATCCAGCTCCGGACAGTTCCTTCTCCTAGGTTATACTCTTTATTGACGCTTGCGATGGTTCGTCCTTCTTCTAATACAAGCCGGACCATCTTTTTTTGAATTCAGGCTCATAACGTTTGTTCGTGTTTGCCATTTTAATCACCTTCACTTTCATTTTGATTATATCATTTATTCCAGTGTTGGTGTTACAACTTTATTATACCATCTCAATTGAAGTATTGTAGTAAGACCTGTTATGGGAAGGATGGATTTAATAGAAGTGAGATGATTATTGGGGAGATGGTGAAGGTGGTGAAAAGAGTTACTGACTGGTTGCAGATAAAACTACTGTGGAGCTGATTAATGCAACTGAGCTATTTGTGTTGTTGCAAGTAGCTTCATTTGGTTGCAGATATTAAGTAAATGAAGTGATGAGTTGCGCCTTTTGAATATTTGTTGCAAAAATGCACCTTTTTATTGTAAAAAATGCAACAAAGTATATAATGAGAGTATGAGATAAAGCAAATAATTAAATTACAAACATACCTATGAAAGGGGCGTTACTTATGGCAAATGATAATCAGATAGCATTCCTTTGTTCGAGATTGAAGGAGCTTCGTGAAAAGAATGGCTGTACCATGGATGACATGGCAAAGAAGATTGATGTATTAGAGGGCTTGGAACCAGGAACTGGTATGAACAAGTCGTCTATTTCACGTGTCGAAGGTGGAAAAACTGCAGAAAAAACTCTATTGGAAATGGCAAGAAAATATTGTAAGGTTTTTGGAATGTCAGAATCACAGACCGAGCAATTTTTAAGAGGGGAGAAGGTTGCCGTTCCAGATACTTCAGCGTTACTTAAAAATTCACAGTTAATTGATGAACTGAACAAGGAATATAGTAAGGTAGTTATTCCAAAGGTAGTTGTTGATGAATTAGATAATATAAAGAATAAGAACTCAGGTCCTCTTGGGAGAAAGGCTTGGGAAGTTATTCGTGGTATTAGCTACGGTTCTCGTACAATTCTTATGGAATATAATGGCGATGCTGATGAAGATAATGAAGATTGCAAAATAATATATATTGCACAGGAGGCTTCTGATACATATCACTGCAAAGTAGATATCATAACAGAGGACACCGATTATTCTGCATATCTTAAAGGGCATGAATCCGTTTCAGCATTACATCTTAGAGAATATATGGCTGCTAAGCAGGGTTTTATCAATATGACTAAATTGGCTAGAATTGACGTTTATTACGCAGATTCATATGAGGAATGCGAAGAACCAACAGCAGACGAAGTTAATGCATATCTTCAGGATGGAAATACACTTATTATTTCTGCTGTAAGAAATAATAGGGCCACAATTGAGCAAAGAAAAGAAAAAATCAAATGGCTCATTCAGCTTGGTGCAGATGTGAATAAGCGTGATTGCAGTCGTAGATATTTCCCTGCTCTATCGCATGCAGTGCAGATGAAGGATTATGAGATGTTTATGTTTTTGCTTTTAGAGTGTAGGGCAAATCCTAATGTTGGAAGTAGAAATCCTTTTGATGCCGGAAAAGTACGACAGAAGAATGAGGGCAATATGCCATTAATGATTGCTGCCTGGGAGGGAAAGAAGGATTTTGTAATTGCTTTATGTGAGGATGAAAGAACCAGTATTAACCAGCAGGATGCTAATGGATTTACTGCGCTCATGAAGGCCTGCATGAATGGTCACTTTGAAAATAATAAGGAAAAGCATACTTGGGATATTCGAAAGATACTCATTGATGCAGGAGCTGACCAGAAGATCGTTGACCTTGATGGTAAAACTGCTGTTGATTGGGTTAGTGAGTATCATGAATCTGGTCCTACAAGAAAGCAGTTTAATAGAGGTAGCAATAAGAATAGTCAGAAGAGGGGGAATAGAAGATGGTAACACGAGCTTGTATATCGATAAATAATCGATGCAATCTCAATTGTACTTATTGCCATTTTCATGAGAAGAAGGATTACATTCAAGAGGACAATATGGATGTAATTACTATCCTTGATAATATTACTTCGCATATTGAAGATAACGATATTGATTTGTTTAAGTTAGGGTTTGTGGGCAATGGAGAACCACTGTTAGATTATGAAAAACTTAAGCAGTATATCGTTCATATTGGCGATTATTTGAAATCTGGAAGAATTGCTGCATACACCATTACAAACGGTATTTTAGTTGATCGTGAGAAGTTAGAATTCTTCAAAGGATACAATGTAAATGTTGGCTTTTCAGTAGATGGAGTCCCTGCTATTCACGACAAGTATAGATGTGGAACTCATGAGCGAGTGATGTCAAATATAGCTTTATACAAAGAAGTGAATGGGAAGTATCCTTCTATGAATTGTACTGTTGGAAAAGAGACAATTGATAATCCGGAAGCGACCATAGGTTTCTTTGAGCAATTTGGTAATAGGATTACGTTTTCTAGGATGATTGGAAAACAGGGGATATCGTTACTTGAATTTAATACATTCTTGAGTAAGGCGATGGAACGATTGAATGTTAGAACTGGTGGCTACGACTGTACCATGTATGGTGGCATGTGTGGTGCAGGAATGGACAATATTTTTTACGCAAATGGAAAGATATTCATATGTGGTAATTGTATTGATTTACCTTTTTCAATGCCTTACGACACACCCCTAAATGAGGTTAGTTTTGACGTTATTGATTTTGACAGAAGCTGTTGTTTCAAGGAGGTGTTTACTGGTTGAAAATAGCATTATATGGAATGCCTTGTGCAGGCAAGAGTACATTGATGGATAGAATCACTGATGCAAAGGTTATTAATGGTAGCCAGGAGTTGAGACGTATTTGTGGTGGTTCCTTTTCGGAACTATCAGAAGAAGAGAAACATCAAGTTAGAATTAAATACACCGAATACATTAATGGATTGAACGATGAAGTAATTGTTTCAGATGGACACTATTCTTTTATGGAAAATGTTGCATTTACTGAGGCTGACGGAGATTTGTACGATATTTTTATTTATCTGTATTGTTCTCCGGAAACTCTTAAGGAAAGATATGCTTTGTCAGAGAAAAATGCTAAGTTTGCTGGCGAGTCCATGGAGTCGTTAAGGCAATGGCAGGAGTTTGAAATAAATAATCTTAGAGAGGAATGCCATAGGCGAAATAAGGACTTCTACGTTGTAAGTGATAATGAAGAAGACCAGAATAAGTTTTTTGATTTCTTATCTTTAATTCGAGAAGGTTTCAGCTCCTACGATTTAGCGACAGATATCTGTAATCAAATAATAGAGCAGTTCGACAAGCAGGATACCTTGTATATGGTTGACGGAGATAAAACCATTATTACTCAAGATTCATATAGGTTCTGTTGTAATGGCAATACAAAGATCTTCGATGGAGATTTTTACACTGGCTATCAGTCGTTTCTTTTTGAAAGGGAATTAAAAGCTGCGTCTATTGACAAATCTAAAATTGCAGAAATAACGATTAATAATGAAGTATATGACATAGTTGCATCGAATAATTATGTTGTGCTTTCTTCTGGGATAAAAGATTTGTGGAGCGATATTGCTAATGTTAAGAACCTTGGAACTATATTTGCTAGTCCATACATAAGCGCAGATGTTAAGTATTATGTTGTAAAGCAATTGCGAGAACATGGATACACTGTTTTTGCCTATGGAGATAGCAAGATTGATTTATATATGTTACGCGAGGCTGATAAAGGATTTCTGTATATTGGTAAGCGAATAAGCCGATCATTGAAGAATGAAAGCTTATCAGGCTTGGTGCCGATTTACGATCATTCTTTGGTGGTATTGGCTGATGAGAACGAAGAAGTACAAGCTGATATTACTATCTGCAAATCGAATTCAGGGATAAGTGGAAGTAGGCTGGCAGCGGCACATGTGCGTTTGGGAGAAAAAATAGGAAGGCGCATTGCTACCGTATTCCCAGAGAAAAATATGTCAATCTTAGTTTTGGAACGAGGTGGCAGGTTTTTTGGTGACGGAGTATATATGGGAGCAGGCGGCATTTTTTATTCGATGAACCCGAAGCAAGATGATACTCCTGTGATTAATACAGAGAGAGTAGTTATTGTTGATAGTGTGATTAATACTGGAAAATCAATATTGAGGATTATTGATGAGATAAAGAACCATAATCCGGGCATTGACGTTATTATCGCTGCAAATGTTATTCAGAATGAAGCAGTCGAGTTGTTTAAGGATTATCTCGTGTTTGCAACAAGGCTTTCGAGGAATTCATTTGTTGGAGTTAATCAATCAAAGCAAACTGGCAAAATAGGACCGGATACTGCAGATAGACTTTTTAACTTAATAGAAAAACGATATTGAAATGATTTTGTTGCAACAAGATTATGATAAGTTGCAATTTAATATGAAAATATTGATAGAAATAGGCTGTTTTTGGGCTGGAATAAGCTCTGAACAGTCTATTTTTACGCCTTTTTGTTGCAAAAAGCTTTGAAAAGTTGCAAATCCAGGTGCTTTATCATTGTTTGTTGCAGATAAGTGCATGCTGCTGCATATATTGCTGTAAAAATAACACTAGTTGCAACATAGTTGAATATCGTTGCTATAACTGACGGAAATATTGTAAAAAATGCAACAGATGTTATGATGTACTTACAAAGAAACGGAACAGTAATTCAGTAGCAAATAAACAAAGTAAACCACAAGGAGCATTCCTGTTAGGTGACAAATGACAGGGTTGCAAAAAAGAGTACCAGCCATAGAATTAAGTTGTTAACCGGCAAGTTAAACAACAAAATTCAGGAGGTACCCTCATATGTATTGTAAACAAAATCAGAAAATCAATCAAGTAAAAGAATGTACTTTGGTAGTCGGAATCGATAGAAGAATTACATGAAGAGCCGAAAGTCAGAATTTACTCCATTCGAGCAATGACTCAGTGAAGGAGCATCATGACGCCCCTTTATGGATAAGCAGAACGAAGGAATTTAGGAACCCTGGAGTGAAGGGATATCCAGTATGACATGGGAGGTTTGCTGCCGTAAGGACTTGGGGAAGAGAATGGCCAACTATAACGAAAGAGGACGACGTCTTATTTCGTGTACCCCAAAAGATCCGTTCATCCATGAATACGAGGCCAAAGGGGATGACATAGACAATCAGAACAAATGTAATTTTTGAAAAAGTGAGAAAAAACGAGTTAACAACAGAAAAACTAAGATTATTATGGGATGATTGGTATTAACAAGATTGTTAAATTCTTTAATGAACATGAAGGTGAATATACATCGGAAGATTATCTTATTATATGCGGTGATGTAGGTGTATGTGGTTTCTATGCATCAGAAGAGGCTGAAACCCGAAGGGTATTTAGAAATCTTCCAGTTACTACATTATTTATAGATGGGAATCATGAGAATTTTGAACAACTTAATTCATATGGTATAGATATATGGAATGGTGGGAAGGTGCACTTTATTGAGAGCGGAATAATCCATCTGATAAGAGGGCAGGTTTTTGAGATAGATGCAACACGCTTCTTTACTTTTGGCGGTGCCTATAGTATTGATAAAATGTATCGTACGGAAGGGGTATCGTGGTTTCCAGAGGAGATACCTAATCGTATGGAATATGAAGAGGGGTGGCACAATCTTGAAAAAGTAGATTTTCAAGTGGATTGTATTCTGACACATTCCGGACCGAGAGAGGTCGTTGCAGCTATGGGATATGGAGAAATGTCGGATGATGAAGTAGAGTTAAGACAGTATCTCCAGAGAGTAGCTGATAATACAGCTTTTACAGCATGGTATTTCGGGCATTTTCACGAGGATACGGAAGTAGAGGATATGTTCTATTGTTTATATGATGATATCGTAGTGCTGTAAAGAGAAAAAACGATATAAAAAGAGTGACATTTGATGAAATAGAGTAGGTGGAATATCTCAAAATCAGCATTTTTGATTTGATATCCTACATTCTGAGAGCAAAAAATATACATTCAGAATATAGGATAAAAATGCTACTTTTTTGAACTGTCGCTGATTTGTTCTAACATACCGATACTTTCAATAAAATCCTTTTCGACTGGAGAGAGGGTATCATCCAGTCGATTCTTGTATTTATCATATTCTGCATGAGCTTTTTCAATAGCCTGCTTATGGCTGATATGTCCGCTACTGGTAAGAATATCACGTCGGGTCATTTTCAGATAATCGTTAATGGTTTCCAACCAGTCCTTCATATACATAGGTTCTTGATTAAGAGCGTGTACCTCAGCAATATCAAGGTAGGCGGTAACAATCTTATTGAGAGCATCCAGCTCCGGTTCAGTAAGATAGTTTTTGGCAACTTCCACATCGGAGCGATGGATAGTGTCATTAGCCCATGAGGTAAGTCCTATGTTATCTTTTTCAGCATCGGCACGCTCATAGATTACTTCTGCGGCGGTGTGCTTGTGGGCAGCCCAGTGCATTTTGTTTTGTACCTGTTTGAAGAACAGGACAGAGCTTTCAGCATGGGGATCATAATCAATGCTGGTAGCATAGATTTCCAGAACCTTTCTCCAGAATATTTATATATTCTTTTAAGATTCCCATAGCCCAGATACGGAACTGTGTACCACGGTGGGATTTTACACGGTAGCCTACGGAGATAATGACGTCAAGGTTATAGTAATCTACCTGATATGTTTTTCCGTCAGAGGCAGTTGTTGCAAAATTTGCAACAACTGAATTTCTTTGTAATTCACCTTCTTCAAATATGTTTTTGATATGCCTTGAGATAGTAGATTTATCTCTTTGAAAAAGCTCTGCCATTTGCTCTAGTGACAGCCATACGGTATCTTCATCAAAGGTAGTTTCTATCTTGGTTAAGCCATCTTCGGTTGTGTACATAATTATGCTTGAATTTCTTATACAATCAGACCTCCTGTGTTGGTATATTATTTTTCTTCGACCTGCTCTTATATACATTGTACTGATTCTTGCATTGCATTGTGGAGAGCAGAATTCCATGTTTGGCCGTGTGGCAGCAAATGCTTTGCCGCAGTGTTTACATACCTTCAGACTGGAATCGTCATCGGTCAGCACCAGCTTCTAATAATCCTTGATAGGATTGTAGATGGATGGCTTGGCATCGGCTGCAGGGGTTATATAACATTTCCCATCTGCAGAAGTGCGCCATTCATACTTATCATATCGTACCCAGTTTGAACTGGAGTTCTGAAAGATATTCTTCATTGTAATTCTTTTCTCTATAAAAACTATTACTATAATAACATGTCCGTGTGCATTTTCAAACAGCTTTTTTATCATTTGCATTATTTTTATCTTGTTTTGTTTCCAGCTTTGCCTGTTCTCTTGCAATCTTTCTCACCATAACCCCAATCTTTTTTATGATGTCAAGTTTTTCTTTGTCAAGTTTTTCAAGGGCTGTCGGTAAATCTTTTGCATGTCTGGACAGAAAATCACGTTCTTCTGAGATGGTATAATAAAGTCAATCATCCGCCCGGAGATAGAGGAAGGACAGGTACTGCAGAAAAAGGCGATGTGGATGGAGATGGAAGGGAAGTAGAGTGCCGTAAATAACATGATAGGATTAAAAGAGACTCTAATGAGAATCATTCACTCAAAGAGCCTCTTTTATTGGTTCATTTTAAAAGTTTTCGATATTCGGATGGTGAACAGCCTTTTTGTTTATGAAACAGTCGGCTAAAATACAGTGGGTTATCATAACCGACAATGCGTGCAATTTCATTTACGGCGTAATTTGTGGTTTCCAATAACATCTGAGCATTAGTGATTCGGATGGAGGTGATGAACTGCATAGGTGTTGTACCGGTAAATTTTTTGAAATTCCGAATAAACCAACTGACACTCATTCCTCTGGAAACAGCATATTCTTCGATGTTGATATCACGGTTATAGTTTTCGTTAAAATAGGACGCTGCAGTATCCATTTCATGATCGAGGTATTCGTTTTTTAGTACATGTTCGCACGTAAGCTCCCGGTGAAAAATAATCAGTAAATGGCGTAGCAGTAGTGTCAGCATTTCTTCGTAATCATCCTGACATCTTTGCAATTCTAAAATAATTCGTTTAAAAATACGTTCGTATTCCAGAGATGTTCCAACATGGAAGATACGCTGGTCATTCGGGAAACCATAATTTCTTAAAATGTTCTTTACATCACTTCCGGTAAAATGCACCCAGTAAACTTCTGTTTTATCAATGCCATAGTATTCATATTTCTGAAATTCCTTGGGGCGGTAAAGTACTATGTTTCCTGCGGTAACGACAGTATCGTCATCTGTGTTGTCAAAATGAAAATGAGCTCGTCCGGCTGCTATATAGATGATTTGAAAGTCAAGTCTTCCTCTGGGACGATAAGTTGGAAGCTTTGGGTGTGAGGATAGGCGATAGGTGCCACAGCTTCCTACAATAAGTGGTCGGCTTTTGTCTTTGAAGTCGATAAGGGAGTGGTTGTGATAACCGGAATTTATATACATTTTGAGTCCTCCTTTGGAAAGTGAAATATCTGACTGTTAGCAGTCAATGGTGAACCGGAGTTATAAAGTGAATGCCACCTCAAAATCCACGGTTTTTCGGTGAGAGCTACGCTCATATAGTTTTAGCCCTTCCTAAATATCTGACTACAAGTAGTCAATATTTGAGAAGAACTAAAACGATGTTTACTTTAGTGTATCATTTTGTGCATATTTTGTCCATTTCTGTTTATAGACATTTTCTTTGCAAAAATGTATGATGGTTTCAAGGTAATACAGGGACGGAAGATAATGAGACACAGAAGGTATTTTATTGATTGTCTAATGCGGTGAATAAAAAAATATATATTAAAGGAGGATTACACAATGCTCGTACCACGCTTTTATGAAGATTTGAATGTTATGCACGACAAGACAATGCCAGCAAGGACATATTACATTCCCGCATCAGTTCGTATGAATGATCTAGTGGAGCATCGGGAAAGATCGGATCGTTTTCAGCTGTTAAACGGAGAGTGGAAGTTTCAGTATTATAACAGCATTTATGACGTAACGGAATCATTTTATGAGAAAGGCTATGATGTTTCCGGGTTTGATCAGGTAACTGTTCCGGGTGTATGGCAGATGGATGGTTATGACACGCATCAGTACACGAATATTCGTTACCCGTTTCCATTCGATCCACCATATGTGCCACAGGATATTCCATGTGGAGCATATGTTCATAACTTTGAATATCACAGAGAAAAAAAGGCATCAAAAGCATTTCTGAATTTTGAAGGTGTCGATAGCTGTTTTTATGTATGGGTAAATGGTGCTTATGCCGGATACAGTCAGGTGCCTCACGCTACCAGTGAATTTGATGTAACAGACTTGTTGAATGAAGGGGAAAATACATTAGCGGTTCTGGTGCTCAAATGGTGTGATGGATCGTATTTGGAGGATCAGGATAAGTTTCGGATGAGTGGCATTTTCAGAGATGTTTATTTGCTGAAAAGACCGGAAACGACAATCAGAGATTATTACATTACGACAGATGTAGAAAAAGACAGCGTTGTTGTGAAATTGGATATGCATTTTGCAGAACCGGTGGAAACGAAAGTTACTATAGAAGATAAATATGGAGCAGTCGTAGCAAGAGGGGAAACAGCAGAGAATGGTGTGTTAGAACTGACCGTGTTAAATCCGGTTTTATGGAATGCGGAGAATCCTTATTTGTATCAGGTTATTTTGACAATGCCGGATGAAGTGATCGTTGATCGGATTGGTTTCCGTACGATTGAAATTAAGGACAAGGTTGTTTATTTTAACGGAGAAAAGATTAAATTCCGTGGAGTCAACCGCCATGATTCTGATCCGGAGACAGGATTTGTGATCGATGCCCGGCAGATCAAAAAGGATTTAATGTTGATGAAGCAGCATAACTTTAACGCTATTCGTTCCAGTCATTATCCAAATGCACCATATTTTTATCAGATGTGCGATGAATATGGATTTATGGTGATTGACGAGGCGGATATTGAGGCACATGGACCATTTATGCTGTACCGGAAGGAGGATACAGACCAGAACCGTTTTCACCATTGGAATGAAAAGATTGCAGATGATCCGGCATGGGAAAAGGCAATTGTGGACCGTGTCCAGCTTATGGTACAGAGAGACAAAAACCGTCCAAGCATTGTAATGTGGTCTATGGGAAATGAAAGTGCGTATGGATGTAATTTTGAAAAGGCGCTTGCATGGACAAAGAAGTTTGATCCGGACAGAATCACGCAGTACGAAAGTGCAAGATACCGTAATTATGATATTACCTATGATTATGACAATTTGGATCTTTACAGCCGGATGTATCCGTCACTGCAGGAGATAGAGGATTATCTGAAAAATGACGGAAGCAAACCGTTTCTGCTGGTAGAATACTGCCATAGTATGGGAAACGGACCGGGAGATTTTGAAGATTATTTTCAGATGATTCATAAGGATGACCGGATGTGTGGCGGGTTTGTCTGGGAGTGGTGTGATCATGCAATCGCACATGGAACGGCAGAAAATGGAAAGACCAGATATTATTATGGAGGGGATCATGGAGAAACCATTCATGATGGCAATTTCTGTATGGACGGGCTGGTCTATCCGGATCGTACACCGCATACGGGACTGCTGGAATATAAAAATGTCTATCGTCCGGTGAGAATCGTATCTTATGACCAAGAAAACGGACAGATGGTTCTTCACAATTATATGGATTTTGATGATTTGAAGGATTATGTGGATATTTTCTATGAAATGACACAGGATGGCTTGACTGTGGAAAAAGGAAAACTGGCAAATGTTGTTGCATCAGCCCATAGCGATGCGGAAGTGGAGTTGAAGCTGCAGGTCCCAAATACCGGTAAGATTTATCTGAAGCTTATTTACCGGTTGAAAAAGGAAATGCCGTTGCTTGAACAGGGGTATGAATTAGGTTTTGATGAAATGAAGCTTGCAAATGAGGATGATAGAAACAGACAGGCTGTAAAGTGGCTGGAGCAGGAAAAAGCAATCGGAACCATTGCTGTTAAGGAAAACGATAAGCAGATCGTATTACAGGCAAAGGATTTTACTTATGTTTTAGATAAGCGTACCGGATTGTTTGAGAACATGCAGTTTGCCGGAAGAAGTTATATTAACCATCCAATGGAATTGAATATTTGGCGGGCTCCGACGGATAACGATATGTATATAAAACTGGAATGGGAAAAGGCACATTATGATGCTGCCTATACCAGAGCATACCGTATAGAGGTGCTTCAGAACAAGCACGGTGTGCTGATCATGGAGCATCTGGCAGTGGTAGCTGATACCGTACAAAAGATTTTGGATGTGGAAATGACATGGAAGATCAATGAAGACGGGAAAATAGAGGCGGTTATAGAGGCAGTAAAAGATAAAGAATTCCCGGATCTGCCAAGGTTTGGAATTCGGATGTTTTTGAATAAGAAAATGGATCAGATTACTTATTTTGGAATGGGACCACAGGAAAGCTACCGGGATAAACACCAGGCTTCCTGTCATGGATTGTTCCGTTCGAAGGTGGCTCAGATGCATGAAGATTATATTCGTCCACAGGAGAATGGAAGCCATTATGACTGTGATTATGTAGAGCTTACAAATGGTCAATGTGGAATTGCAGCAGTTTCAAAGAATCCATTTTCGTTTAACGCTTCTGTTTATACACAGGAGGAGTTGGAACGGGTATCGCACAATTATGAATTGAAAGAATCGGATAGCACCGTATTCTGTATGGATTATGCAATGAATGGAATTGGTTCAAATAGCTGCGGACCGGATGTCATGGATAAATATCGGTTTGATGAGGAAGCATTTCAGTTTCAGTTTGAATTAATTCCGTTTGTAAAAGGGTAAAATTGTTTCTAAATAACAAATAGTGAAGGAGCGATTCTTATGGAGGAAAAGAAATACTTAAAATGGTACAACAAGATAGGATACGGATCTGGTGATATTGCGGGAAATGTAGTGTATGCATTCCTGACATCATTTGTGATGGTATATCTGACAGATACGATTGGATTGGCATCCGGTATAGTGGGAACACTGATTGCCGTTTCCAAATTACTCGATGGATTTACAGACATCTTTTTTGGATCAATGATTGATAAGACGCATAGTAAGATGGGAAAGGCAAGACCATGGATGCTGTATGGTTACATTGGTTGTGCAATTACATTGGTAGCCTGTTTTGCAGTTCCAACAAGTCTTGGCAGGACGGCACAGTATGCGTGGTTCTTTATTGCGTATACGCTGTTGAATGGCGTGTTTTATACGGCAAATAACATTGCTTATTCTGCTCTGACATCACTTGTTACCAAGAACAGTAAAGAGCGTGTGCAGATGGGTTCTTACCGTTTCATTTTTGCTTTTTCAACCAGTCTTCTGATTCAAGCAGTTACTGTTGGATTCGTTGCAAAATGTGGTGGAGATGCAGCCGCATGGCGTATGGTTGCAATTATTTATGCAGTGATCGGATTAGTTGTGAATACTATTTCCGCATTATCTGTTAAAGAACTTCCGGAAGAGGAATTAAATGAAGGAGACACAACAGGTGAAGAGGAAAAATATGGGCTGGTTCAGGCATTCAAGCTGCTGGTAAAGAATAAATTTTATCTGATGATCTGTGGTACTTATATTTTACAGCAGTTATACAGTGCAATGATCGGTGCCGGTATTTATTATATGACCTGGGTTTTGAAAAACAAAAATCTGTTTGGACAATTTGCCTGGGCGGTAAACATTCCTCTTATCATTGCATTAATCTTTACACCAACACTGGTTGGAAAGTGGAATGGTATGTATAAGCTGAACTTGAGAGGTTACATCCTTGCCGTGATTGGCAGAGCTCTTGTAGTTGTTGCCGGATATATGGGAAGTATTCCTTTGATGATGGCATTTACAGCATTAGCAGCATTAGGACAGGGACCTTGGCAGGGAGACATGAATGCAGTGATCGCATCTTGTTCCGAGTATACCTACCTGACACAGGGAAAGCATGTGGAGGGTACGATGTATTCCTGTACTTCACTTGGCGTTAAGATTGGCGGAGGTATTGGAACGGCGGTCGTAGGATGGCTCTTAGAACTTAGTGGCTATGTGGGAACACATGCTGTTCAGCCACAGTCCGCGTTGAATATGATGCAGTTTATGTATCTTTGGCTGCCACTGATCTTTGATGTACTTATTATGTTTATCCTTTCCAGAATGAATGTGGAGGAGACAAATGTAAAGATCAAAAAAGAAAAGGAGATGGGGTTGTGGTAACACATGATTTGATAAAAAAAATAAAAAATGGAATGTATGATGAAACATTGAAAGATATTTATGTGGATGAGAAGAAAATAGCGTATGAAAGAGAGCGTTATATTAAGGCGATAGAGAGTTATACAGAACATTTTGGAGAGGGAGAAGTCTTTGTCTTTAGCGCACCGGGCAGAAGTGAAATTGGTGGGAATCATACAGATCATCAATGTGGAGAGGTGCTGGCAGCTTCCATTAACAATGATGCAATAGCTATTGTACAAAATTTGGAAGAACCGTGTGTCAGAGTTATATCTGCAGGATATGAGATGATCACGATATATCTGGATGATCTATGTAGGAGAGAAGATGAGGAAGCAACAACAACTGCATTAATTCGAGGGGTGTTGGCAAAAACAAAAGAATATGGATATCAGATAGGTGGTTTTCAGGCTGTTGTTACCAGTGATGTGCTGATAGGAGCTGGATTGTCTTCTTCAGCAGCGTTTGAAACATTGATGGGAACAATCCTGTCAGAATTGTTTAATGATGGAAAGATTTCGCCTATTGAAATAGCCATGATTGGGCAATTTGCAGAAAATGTATATTTTGGGAAACCATGTGGATTGATGGATCAGATGGCGTGTTCCGTTGGAAGTTTGGCGCATATTGATTTTCAGAATCCGGCGGCACCATTGGTGGAGCGGATTGAGCTTGACTTGGATGGATACGGATATAGTCTTTGTATTACCGATACAAAAGGCTCACATGCGGATTTGACATCGGATTATGCAGCAATTCCGGAAGAAATGAAAAGAGCAGCAGCTTGTTTGGGAAAAGAAGTGCTTGGACAGGTTACGAGAAAAGAAGTACTTACTAATCTTCCGCGCATCAGAGAACAGACAGGAGATCGGGCAGCACTTAGAGCAATTCACTATGTGTGTGAAAATGAGCGAGTGCAAAAAGAAGTGGCAGCATTGAGAGAGAATAGATTTGGAGAATTTTTAAGATTAGTTAAAGAGTCAGGTGATTCTTCTTATAAGTATTTGCAGAATGTGTATGTGTGCCATGATGTGGAACATCAGAATGTTTCTATTGCATTGGCTGTCAGTGATATGATTTTAGGCGTGCAGGGAGCAAACAGGGTGCATGGTGGTGGCTTTGCCGGAACAATACAGGCATTTGTACCAAATGATATTGTTACATTATATAAAACAGAGATGGAAAAGGTGTTTGGAGATGGTGCTTGTGATGTACTTAAAATTCGCAAATATGGTGGAATTCAAGTGATGTAAGATACTCAAAGAAGACAAGGAGGAATGGTTATGGGTAGCATTTTAGTATTAGGTGGAGCTGGATATATTGGCTCACATACTGTTTATGAGTTGATCGAGGCAGGAAAGGATGTGGTGGTTGTAGATAATCTTGAAACAGGATTTCGAGCAGCGGTTCATCCGGAAGCAAAGTTTTATGAAGGAGATATTCGTAACCGGGTTTTTATTGACTCTGTATTTGATAAAGAAAATATTGATGGAGTTATTCATTTTGCAGCTAATTCGCAAGTGGGCGAAAGTATGATAAAACCATTGAAATATTATAGTAATAATCTTTGTGGTACAGAAGTGCTGTTGGAGAGTATGGTTGCACATAGCGTAGATAAGATAGTGTTTTCTTCTACGGCGGCAACATATGGAGAACCGGAGCGAATTCCTATTATGGAATCGGATCGTACACTTCCGACAAATTGTTATGGTGAAACAAAATTGTCTATGGAAAAAATGTTTAAATGGACGGCAAATGCACATAACTTAAGATTTGTGTCCTTGCGTTATTTTAATGCTTGTGGGGCTCATCCTAATGGAAGGATTGGAGAGGCTCACAATCCGGAAACACATCTTATTCCTTTAATTTTGCAGGTGCCAAATGAAAAGAGAGAGTATATTTCTATTTATGGAACGGACTATGACACAAAGGATGGTACTTGTGTCAGGGACTATATTCATGTAAATGATCTTGCACAGGCTCATATTCTTGCAATGAAGTATCTTTGTGATGGAAATGACAGCAATATATTTAATCTTGGAAATGGAGTTGGTTTTACGGTAAAAGAGGTTGTGGAAACTGCGAGAAAAGTGACAGGACATCCAATTCCGGCGAAGGAAGAACCGCGTCGAGCAGGAGATCCATCTATGTTGATCGCTTCCAGTGCCAAAGCAAGGGAAGTGTTAGGATGGAATCCGCAATATGCAGATTTGGAAACAATTATCGGTACGGCATGGAAATGGCATAAAAGTCATCCAAATGGATATCAGAATGTGTAAAGGGGGGAGTGTCATGATTAATGAGTATATCAATGAACTTGTGGCGTATGGATTGAACCAGGGATTGGTTGATCCGGAAGATGAAGTATATGTGACGAATCGCCTTCTGGAATTATTTCAATTGACAGAGCATGAAGGAACAGCGAAAGAGGTTAGATCAGAAAGAGAATTGTCACAGATTTTAAATGATATGTTGGAATATGCATGTCGGCAGGGGATGCTGGAGGAAGAAACAATTACGGAAAAGGACTTGTTTGATACAAAGATTATGGGAATATTGACACCCCATCCCTCTGTGGTTCGCAGGCAGTTTTGGGATAAATACAATATATCTCCTAAAGCTGCAACCGATTTTTATTATCAGTTTAGCCAGGCAACAAATTATATTAGAAAAGATCGAATTGCAAAGGATGAGAAATGGACAGCAAATACAGAATTTGGTGCAATGGATATAACCATCAATTTATCAAAACCAGAAAAAGATCCTCGTGATATTGCAAAGGCAGGAAAAGCAAAAAAATCGGGGTATCCGAGTTGTTTGCTATGCAAAGAAAATGAAGGTTACGCCGGACATATTTCTCATCCGGCAAGACAAAATCACAGAATTATTCCGATTACATTGTGTGGAGAACAGTACAATTTACAGTATTCGCCGTATGTGTACTATAACGAACATTGTATTGTTTTCAATGATTGGCACATTCCAATGAAAATTAATAAAGCAGTTTTTGCTAAGTTATTGGATTTTGTAAAACAGTTTCCACATTATACAGTAGGCTCAAATGCAGATTTGCCAATTGTAGGTGGTTCTATACTGAGCCATGATCATTTTCAAGGAGGCGGATACGAATTTGCAATGGCAAAGGCTCCATATGAGACGGAATTTTCATTAAAACAATTTCCGGACGTTCATGCAGGAATTGTAAAATGGCCTATGTCTGTGATTCGTCTACAAGGGAATAACACAGAGTCATTGGTAGGGGCTGCTGACTGCATCCTGTCTTGCTGGCGTGAATACACAGATGAAAAAGCATTTATTTTCAGCGAAACCAATGGAGTACCACATAACACGATCACACCGATTGCGAGAAAAAAGGGCAACCTATTTGAGTTAGATATGGTATTGCGAAATAATATTACGACAGAGGAGTTCCCAATGGGTGTATATCATCCACATCCGGAATATCACCATATAAAAAAAGAAAATATTGGTTTGATCGAAGTGATGGGACTGGCAGTTCTCCCGGCTAGATTGCAAATGGAAATGGCGGAGCTGGAACGTAGAATTCTGCAGAATGAGGATCTGCGGGAAAGCGATTTGACCAAAACGCATGCGGATTGGGCAGAAAAATGGCTGCCAAACTATGAAATCACAGAAGAGAATATTCATGCAATCGTGCAAAAGGAAATAGGAATTGTTTTTGCAAAAGTTTTGGAATGTGCAGGTGTTTACAAAAGAACACCGGAAGGTAAGGCAGCTTTTCAGCGATTTTTGGACTGCATATAAAAAAAGGACCATTTCACATTTGTGAAGTGGTCTGCTTTTTCAGTATTCAGTTTTCACAAATAGTCCTTTTAGCCAGATTATGCATGATATACATGCTCAAAGTATTCTTCATAGAAAGCTAAAAGGTTGTTCATATAGTTTTTGAATCTGCTCATTTTGTATTCCTCCCTTCCTTGTTTGCAAGTTCATTATAGGACAGGCTGGATAAGAATGCTTGCCAAATTAAAAGAAAATGTAGACAAATGTTGCAGAGGAAATTAACAATTAAGTAATAAAGGGGAGATGCATCAATGCATTTGACGTTTAAGGAAACAAAGGAAGAGGTATATGCGGTGCAAAGAGTGTCAAAACATGTATCTCCACATTTACATAATGCATTGGAGATTGTGTGCGTAACGGAAGGAACACTTGAGATGGGAGTGGGGCAGGAATTATATCATATGGAAAAGGGTGATATCGGATTTGTCTTTTCTGATATTATTCATCATTATCAAGTGTTTTCAGAAAAAACGAGCCGAGCGGATTATATCTTGGTTCCGTCTTCTTTTGCAGGAGTATTTAAAGATAAAATACAAGGATATGCTCCTAAATATCCGGTTATTCGTGCGGGGCAGATTGAACCAGATGTTTATAATGCAATTCAGGCGATTATCCAAATGGAAGAAAACGAACCTATGATTGTTCAAGCTTATGTTCAAATTGTGCTGGCAAGATGTATAGGAAAAATGGAATTGGTGGAAAAAAGTTGCGTGGGGAGTGATGATTTGATATACAGAACAGTATCTTATGTGTCGGGAAATTTTAGGAAAAAATTTTCTCTAGAGGAGATGGCGCATGATTTTGGAGTAAGCAAGTATGTCTTGTCACGAGTATTTTCTAAAACATTTCATCGTAATTTCAATCAGTATCTTAATGATGCCAGATTGAGCTATGCATGTACAAGGCTAGTGAATTCGGGAGATACAATTCTTGATATCTGTTTGGATAGTGGCTTTGATAGCCAGAGAACATTTAATAGAGCGTTTAAGGAACGCTATAGAATTACTCCGAGCGAATATCGAAAATTAAAACGATAAGCAGGTTAAGGACAGAAGGAGGATTACGACATGCGAGGAAGTAATACAATGAAAATATGTAAGGGCATGGATGTTACACCATTTGAACTGTTTCAAACGGATAAAAAAGTTCTTGTCATTAATCATAGAAAGTGTATTTGAAAATCACAATGGGAGGCAGTTGCTTCCCTTTTTCACGTAATGATGCATCATAATGAGGCTGGTTGTCTTCTTGATAAATTTATAAAAAGCAGAGTTTTTTCTTGAAACCTTTTCCACTCTCATGACAATATACTTGTGAAAGACGTCTTTTAAGCCAAAGAAAGGAAGATTCATGTGACAAAACAGGAGTTTGATGAATATGTGCAGGCGCAGGGTGCTGATATCCTTCGATTCTGCCGCATGACAACAGCGAGCAAAATAGAGGGAGATGAACTTTATCAAGATACGATGCTGAAATTGCTGGAACAATTACAGCATTTGAGTATTGATAAAAACCTGAAAAGTTACACGCTGTCTGTAGCCATCTTCCTCTGGAAAAATCAAAGAAGAAAATATGCAAGGCGAAAGCGGCTGGCATCCATTGAAAATTATGAAGTACAGGATGAGAGTGGCAATTTGAAAGTTATTTCGGCTAACACTAAAACACCGGAGCAAACGGTAGTGCAAAACGAAACCAATGCACTGGTACAAAGAATGGTTTACGATTTGCCGGAAAAGTATCGCACGGTAATCGAACTATTCTACTCTGCTGATTTGAAAATTTCAGAAATTGCCGTTTGTCTGCAAGTTTCAGAAAATACGGTAAAGAGCCGACTGCGCCGCGCAAAAATGATTCTAAAAAAGAAATTGGAGGCTGCCTTATGATGAACGATACCGAATTTGAACACATCTTAAAACAAGCACTTAGACCGGATGTTTCCGATGAGGAAATCCTCGTAAAGAAAACTCCGTCGAAGTCAAAAAGGAGAAAAATTACTATGAAAAAACATCGAATAATACAAAGCACTGTTGCAGCAGCCGTGTGTTTGGCACTTATTTTTGGCATTGGATATAAAATCAACCTGGAGCAACTGGGGTTTCAAAAAACAGAAACTGTCAAACCGGAAAAAACACAAACCACAGCCGACACAAATTCCTTTGTTGTGAAGGTCAACGCAGCAGAAATCAAACATACAAAGAAAAATCAGATGAAGATCTACGCCAATCCCAGTTACACCTCTATCTGGTGTGAAGGTGATGCAGGCAAACAGTTTGTTTCCTACAACATAAAGACCCCTTTGCAGTTTGAGGGAAATAACATAAAAACGGTCACATACCGCATCAATAAGGGGCATTTCTTTGTTACCAAAGCAGAACACTCCCAATATTTTAAAGAGGGTGAGTTGTGCGAAGGAAGCTCTCAATCGAATTACCGTTTCTTTACCATAAACGCAAAAGAAACACCGGAAAAACAGTTTACTGTGAGTATAACCGATGACGACTGCAAGATTTCCTCTGCCGATGCAAAGGCACTTTTTGATGGAAAAGCGGAAAGCGATTCGGAGTTACAGGCACGAAATAAAGCACTTGGCAATGTTACCATAACCTGCACTGCTACATTTGATGATGGAACACAAAAATCCGTCAACATCAAAGTAAAACATCAGAAATTAACAGGAGCACAGACTGACAGTTCTAAATTCGAGAAAAATAAAAAATATATCTTTGTTACTTTCGAAGTAGAAGCGTAGAAAAAGAAGTCCTTTCGTGGAGAGACGAGATAACGCTTTGCGTTAGATTGTTACAGGTGGCAAATGCACTTTAGGATGTTTGTGCTGAATGCACTGTATTTTTGCAATAAAATATGGTATTATATTTTCGCATGATTAAATAAAAAATTATATATCGTTTCAATATTATTGATGTGTACAGAACTTTTGGGTATTGAAAGGTATTAAAAGGATATGAGAAATAATGATTAGAGTATGTTTCATCTGCCACGGCACTCCAGTTGGATAGGTAAGCAACCCTTTGCAAAGTGGGATAATTTTAGGCATAATAAGGCAGAAGAATTGAACGATACTACCGACATTACTACTAAGGGGGCAAGGTTGGATGCTTGAGAAAAGGAAGTGAATTATGAGAACGATACTGCTTAGCTTTGATGAAAAGTGGTATCCGGCATTAAGAAATGGAGATAAGATATTTGAACATAGAAAGAAGTTCTGTGATGAAGAGGTTCGAGCATTTTTGTATTTAGGGAAACCACGACAACAAATAGTTGCTGAGATTGGGCTATCTCGGAGAGAACTATTATCAGATTGGTTGATTCGGTATCAAGATGATAGGGATGTCGTTGTTCGTATACAGGATTTTATGCAGAGAAATAGATTTGTGATGAAGGTACTTTGGTTTAAGGAAATAGAGCCTATAAGTATAATTGAACTTCAAAAAATGTATCATGAATTAAAGATACCTATCTCATTCCATTTTCTAGATAAAAAGCCGGAGGTATTAAAATGGCTTGATGAAAATAAACAATATACGGGTTACCAAATAGAAAATGATTTTAGTGATATAGGTAAAGATGATATCTGTATTTTATAATGATGTTTGTAGCGCTAAGCGAGAATTTTCACTTAGCGTTATTTTTATACCTTTTATTGTGACTTATAATCCGTTGCCTCAAAGACACATAAAATATAGAATATTTATATTGGAGGAGTTAGAACCATGATTCAGAAAAATTTTGGATTAGCAATAAAGAAACTTAGAGAAGAAACAGGGTTGAGTCAGGAGAAGTTTGCGTTATCTATTGGGATGGATAGAACTTATTACGCATCAGTTGAAGCAGGGAAACGTAATATTTCTCTTCAGAATATATATAAGATAGCGGAGGGATTTAATATTTCTGTTTCGGCTCTTTTTGTCGTGGTAGAAAAAATGGATACTGAAGAATTGGAAAAGAGGTGAAGTACACTTGAAAAAATTACAAAAACAGATTGAAGCAATGATTAAGTCTTCTAATGCAGATATGGAGATTGTTAAATCAATAAATAGTGGCGTGTCAGTGTATCCGTTTAGTGCTGAAAGTCGATTGCTTACATATTTACTAGAAATAAAGGCAATTTCGTATGACGAATTATTAAAAATGCAAGATGAATATATTAAGAGGAATAAATACCTGTATACATACGAACTTACATCAAAATCATTTGGAGATTGGGGGGAAAAACAAGTAATTGCTGCCGCTCCAGAGTTTATTAAAGCCACAAAGAAAAATATGAAAAAGATAAAGCAAGACTTTGATGGTGAATATGATTTGTACGTTGATGGGATTAAAGTCGAAGTAAAGGCAAATAGAGCAGCAGAAGATAAGAAAAAGACAAGCCTTTCTAGTAGAGCTTATTTGCATTCAGAGGCTAAGAAATGTGGTTTTAAATATCATTTTGAGCAGGTTAAACCCATGTGCTGTGATGTGTTTATTTTTATTGGTGTTTGCAGAGATAAAATACAATATTGGGTTTTGTCTAGTGAGGAATTGGTAAAAACAAATAAAATCAGTTCGCAGCATAGAACGGAGAATACCGGCAATAAGAATTTAGAGGTATATGAAGGTCAAGTTTTTATGACAGAAGATGAATTGAAACCGTTTTTAGTTGATGAAAAAAATATTTTGAAGATGGTTAGAAGGAAAGCAAAACAACAGAAAAAATAGGAGGTTACTTTTATGGATTACATGATTGGAGATGAACTTATAGAGGAGTTCCGTGATGGAATATTCGCATTAAGAACTAGAAGATTTGGAACAGTTGCAGAAATAATGGTAAAAAAATTATATGATTTAGACGAATCTGGATCTTTGGCATTTGATAAAAGAGATAGACATTCAAAAGAGAGGATTGAAGTAAAATTTTCTACTGTTATGAAAGAGAATGATGATAGGATTCGTGATGATAATGTTATTGATCAGTGCAAGAAAGCAAATTTAGCAAATCGAGCAATGAAGTCTTCTGAGACAGGCAGATATAGTTTTGACTGCAATATTCAGCAGGTAAAAAGAAAAGAATTTGATTTGTTATATTATGGATTGTTTTTTGCTGATAAAATTGAGGTGTACAAAATGACAAGTGAAGAAGTGCTGGATTGTCCGGGATATTCTGATAAACAGCATCGTGGCAACGAAGGGGAAGGCCAGTTCCACTTGAACGAGAGTAATATAGAATATCATAGGAATCATTTCCTTGAAAGAGTATTAACATACGCAGAACTTTATAATTTGTTAGAAGTATAAAAATGAGCCAATGTCTATTTTTAGGCATTGGCTCATTTGATGATTAGGCTAAAAATTTGTTTTCTCCATCAACGGATTTCTTTATGATTTCGAACTCGTCTGAATTCAGATTAAATACTTGAGAAACAAGGATATCTAATTCGTCATACACTTTTTCTGCTTCAGGTAATTCAAGGCCTGATATAAGTTTTTCTGTAAGAATAATAATGTTATCTTGTGTTGATTCATCCACTGTCGGAATAGGAATATTCTCGATATGTGAACGTAAGACCTTCACAGAATTAAATTCTCTTTTATATATGAATTGTGCAATTCTGGAATTAAGTATAGCGAGTACATATTTCATTTTTATACCGGGTATTCGAGGTATGACAATATTACAGCTGTTAAGTGAAAGAGTTTGTTTATCATCGTAGGCAAAAACTAATTGGCTACTTATGAATCTGTATAGTAGTTTTTCTTGAGCGCGATACATTTCTGTTGGTGCTATCTGTTGAAAGCTTTCAGGCTTAAAAATGATGTAATTGTTGGTCGGGTTGATGTGATATTTGCTGATATCAGAGCCCTTCAATACCATTTCATTCGAGTTGGTCTTTTGACCAGAAATATATTCCTTGTTATTTCCTGTTACGATTCCTAATGCAAAATCTGCATTTCCAAGTAGGTAAGATGCATTTGAAACGTTTCTGATTTTACTCATAACATTATATTCAGCATTTGCTGTTGTAAAGCTAAAGTATTCTGGGCTTACTGTGCGTTCTGTGTTAATCGTAAATGACTCAGTACCTGTATTAACATTCATTCCTAAAGTTGAGAGAGCAGAATGGGTACATTGTAAATCTAAAATAATACATGGACATTGCACACCATCAAATGCGTTACCTAGGAAATCGAGATTTTTAATTGAACAGCTTTCCAGAATTATCTTACGAATGTTCGTATGTGCCTTAACATTTAGTATTGCTTCTGGAAGTACATATGCTAAGTGACCATTATCAGCAAGATGATTGAGAGCCTGCTCAATAAACACATCGTAAGATTCGATATTTTTTCCGGAAATAGATTTGTATACACTTCTAAGTTTTGATTTATCGTCTTCTGAAAATTCATAACCCCAAGGTGGATTGCCAATTATGTATTGGAAATCTTTGTTTGTGTAGTTAATCAAATAGTCCAACTCGGTTATATGGTCGTAAATTGCCGAGATAGGGACATTGTATTTTAACGCCATGTTCAGTCTAGTGATTTTGACACTTGCTGTATCAATATCGTTGCCATATACCGAATCAAATGTAATGTGTTCTGGTAGTTGCAAGAGAAAGTTTCCGGTTCCGCAACAAGGGTCTAGTATTTTCTGAGACTCTTGAAAATTAAGCTTGTTAATAAGAGTTTTAACAACTTTTGTGGAAGTATAATATGAGCCGGTGGCTTTTCTGTTCCCGATGTTTTTACAAGAAATATAGATAAGACCTAATACGTCTTCGTTAGCTTCATAAATATATTCCATATTAAAAAGTAAAGGATGTTTTTTACAAAAGCTTATGGCAAAATCTGTATTTTCTATTAAGTCAGAAATTAAACAATCATATTCTCCAATTGAAAGTTCTTTTAGAAGGAACTGTAACAATACATTATTGTGCTCATTTGTTTGTAAATTGTTTTTTGAAATAAACAAATGTAATGCGCAGTCAGCGACTAATAGTTGAATGGTTGCTACATCTAAATCTATTTTACTATCTGAAGCTAACGCCAATAATTTTTGTAAAGTAGGTATATTTTTGCATTGCTCTGAAACGTAGGAATTATATAATGAATTGCCGGATACAAATTTTTTATTTCTTCTGCTTTTCAGAGCTTTGTTCTCGCCAGATTGAAGTTTGGTACGTAAAGTTTCTACATAATTCTTTGAAAAATAAGGTGTCTTTTTTTCGGAATATTTTGGTGTTAATTTCCCAAGTTTAATCCAGTTCCTTCCTGTGGCAGTAGAAATCGATAATTCTTCGCACAGTTCTTTTAGTGTTATACAATCAATAGAATCGGGTATTTCAGATAATCGTTCATCCGATGGTTTAATTGCTGTGGCAGGAATTAGCCAAACACCACTCACCATGTTGCACCCGTCGATTCTATTGGTTTCGCAGAGTTTTTGTACACGTCTTTCTGACAATTCAAATTTAACTGCGGCTT
>ERZ779889.1354-NODE-1354-length-24805-cov-5.678707_pt1 | contig 24805 bp, 30 predicted proteins | sample MGYA00511030_ERZ779889 | MGnify/ENA primary metagenome ERZ779889 (study PRJEB29588, sample SAMEA2160616) | human gut metagenome | biome: human gut; feature: human-associated habitat; material: faeces | place: Denmark | collected 2008/2010 ...
ACGCAGCTGGAAATATTACCAAGGCAGCAAAATATTCAGCGATTTCTGCGAACCGGCATCAACGATGTGTTAAAATAAACAAGCTTGATTGGTAAAAGTTCTGAATGTTGTTAACTTTTTGGGGCTCTTAATTTGTAAAAAGCAGTTAAAAACCTGTCATTTTTTCAATATTGACTTAAAATGTTAAAAAAATGTATGATAATTTTGAATAAGTTATTGAAATTTTGTTAAATATGTGGTACAGTATAAAAGCAGTATACAATTGATAGTTGCGGTATCATATTACACTGCCGGTTGCTATTTCGGCAACTGTAGCTGCCGGTAGCTAACGGCAAGCAAACGAAGCATGCAACCTGATAATCACGGGCGGCTGTTTCAGAAAACAGGCATCATTTTGATGGCCTGTTTTTTTCTGCCCTTTTTCAGAATTTGCTTTTCAGAATAAAATAAACCGCAGCATAAATGTTAAGATTTTGAATTGCCGCCTTTTTATTTGTAACGAAGGCCGCTTTGCCGGTATTTATTTTATCGGTGTAAAGCATCGGCGGAGCAAGCTGAAGTTAATTTGCGGCTTAAAAGGAATTTGAATATGTTAATAATTGCAAGTTTGTTGATCCTCGGCACGGTTGCGGCGGCAATATGCCTGTATCATTATATAGGCATGCCTAAATGCATCGGTGAAAAGAAATATAAATATAAAACGAAAAAGATATCTGTAACTTACGACAATATTTGCCTTTACGGCAAGGCTCTTGTGCCGATTTCAAATAAAGAAAAAAAATTCAAAACCGTAATTTACGCTCACGGCGCACTGAGCAGTCATAAAACGGATATTTCAACTCTTAAAAGCCTTGCTAAAAGCGGTGTGGCTTGCTACACTTTTGATTTTTACGGCTGGACCTCAAAAAGCACAGGACCAAAGGGTGCCAAGTGGTTTAAGAATACACCGATAAGCAATGCTGAAGCATATGCAAAAATGGCTCTTTTGCAGGTTAATGATTTAAATGCAGTAATAGAAAAAGTTAAAAGCTTTGATTTTGTTGATGCCGATAATGTTTATTTGCTCGGCAGCAGCATGGGCTCTGCAACTGCGGCAGCCTGCGCTGCAAATTGCAAAGGCCGGGTTAAGGGGTTGGTGCTTCAATATCCCGCAATGTTTCTTAATGAGCAGGCTTATGAAACCGGCGCAAAATACAATGTCGGGCGCTATTGCGGCCCTGTTTTGATTTTGCAGGGCGGCAGGGATAAGCTTGTGCCAGTTGAGCAATCGGCAAGGCTTGCAGATTATTATAATTGTGAAAAAAAGCATTGCAAAATGATTGTTTATAATAATCAGCCTCATGTGTTCAGAGGCAAATATAAGGCAGTTGCCGCACGGAATATTTATGAATTTATAAACAGCTGTGCTTAAATGCAAAAAGCCGCCGGATTTGGAATTTCCAAAACCCGGCGGCTTTTATTTGTGTAATTATATTCGTTTTCGTTTTTTTGTTTGAATGCGTTGATTGCTTTGAATATGCGTTTTTTCTTTGCACTGCACGGTAATATTCTTTTGTGATAATTGTGCTGCAAATTTGCTTTTTTAAAAGTAATTTAAGCATTGCTGTATTTAAATCGGCATCGGCGTTTTGGCAAGCATAACAATCACGGCAACGGCAATCAAAAATGCTGCTATGGAAATTATTATAATTTGCTTTTTTCCAAGTGTTTTCTTTGCCGCCTTGCAAATAAGGAAAATGCACACCGTGCATGCCGCTGATGCACCTATTGAAATGCCAAGTGTTTTCCACAGCCATGATAGTTCATATATCCATCTCATAAATTCACCTGCATTTTGTTTCCTGTTTTGCCGTTATTTTAAAACAGCCTGTTTCAGTCTGTTTAAATCGTTTTCATCGGGGTGTGTCAGTGCCGTGTTGAAGTTCTCAATCAGCATATCAATGTTTGGAATGCAGTTTGGCTGCTGCTTCATTTTCTCATAGCGCTCCTTAACTGATTGCGGCATTTTTCCTTGGCACATAAATTCGCCGATTACCTTGTTGCTTGAATCTATGCTCTGCTTAATGTTGCCGAGGATTTTTTTATAATAATCTTCGCTTGCACCGAAACCTGCTGTTCCAAACAAAAATATATTTTTATTTTTCAGCCTTTTAAGCAGCTTAAGCGTTTTTTCATCTGCTGTGCCTTTATCGGTCCAAAAACCCAAATACACGGTTTCGGATTGTGGTTCAACCGCATCTGCTTCGCCGAAATAATCGCAGCCGTTTTTTGGCAGCGCCTCTTTTATTGCGTTTGCAAGTTCTTTTGTGTTGCCTGTTAAGCTGCTGAATATAATCGAATATCTTTCTTTTTCCATTTTTTCACCTCATTTATTTGCCGGAATTTATATAATCTCGGTTAGTTGCCGTGCGGCATTTTTGCAAAACTATTCAGTAAACCGTTTTAATAATGAAATTTCCCATCTCGTCTATAACATCCTCTGCCTGCGGAAAAACTCCGGTGGCGTTTATATAGCCGTGTCCCAAACCGTTGTAAACAACCATCTTAACATCAGTGCCGGCATCTGCCAGTTTATGTGCCCATGCAAAAGCATCTTTGCTTAAATAGTCAAGCGAGCCGGCGGAAATAAAGGTTGGTGTGTTGTTTTTTACGCCGAATGAATAAGGGTTGTTGAGCGGATCGGGATGCAATATTCCTATCTTTTTTATGTTGCAGTTTGAAAGCATTTCCATTTGGCGCACAACACCCTTTGAAAGCGCTTTTTGTGTTGGCTCGTATTTGAAATCGGAAATTCCTTTTTTATAATATTTGTCTTCAACGGAAAACATATTCAATGATGGATAAAGCAAAAGCTGCCCTCTGATCATATCGGATTTGCCAAAGCTGTTGGTGCACGCTTGCGCAAGGTTTCCGCCGGCACTGTCGCCGCAAACAAAGATTTTGCTTTTGTTGATGCCATATTCAAAATTGTTTTTATATATGTGCAGCAGCACATCAAAGCAATCATTATACAGCGTAGGATATTTGTTTTCTGGCAGTAGTCGGTAATCAATGCTTATAATTTTAAAGCCGAATTTGGATGCAAGCATTTTGCAGAATTCATCGTAAGGCTCAAGTGCGCCGCCGATAAATGCACCGCCGTGCATAAAAACAAGGCAAATATCGTTTGCGCCGGTTGTGCGCTTATAAATTCTTATAGGAATTTTATATCCGTCTCGAGCAGTTGCCGTGCCGTTATTCAAAACTACATCATCAATATGGCAGTTTGCATATGCCGATTTTGCAAAGCTTTTTCTCAGTGAAGAAAGATTTTTTTCGTTTACAGACGGCTTTATGAATTTAAAAGCAAAATCAGGAACAAACCTAAGCAGCTTTGCTGTTTTGCCGATCGGTCCGCCAAGCATTCTTGGATCAATTCCCGTTTTTGAAACCGCATCCGGTGCGAATTTAACAGTGTATTCCAAATTACCTTCGTGTTCAATATATGCATTGCTTTTTAAACTTCGCAAAAAATCATCGCTGTACCATTTATTGTCCCAACTTTTTTTCATGGAGATTCCGTGCCCTTTGCATGAAAATATATAAAAATATGCCTTATCTCAAACGAATAAGGCGCATGCTTAGCTTCTTACATTCAAAATTACGCCTGTGGCCGATTTTGAAACAGAAATTGCATGGTAAAATGTTTGCCTGCTTTATCCGCTTGCGTTTTCATTATATACAAAATACTTGCGGCAGTCAAATATCTAAATTCAGTTGTAATAACTTTGAATTTAAGAGCGAAACATTCGTTTTTTTAAATGTTTCAATGGCAAAGACGGTTTTGAATATTCTTTGCCTTTAAAACAAAAGCTGAAGTCCCATTGAAATAACCCACATATATGCGCAGGTTTTCGGTATCATCAGTAAACCTACCTTGGGTGCTTTTTTGCTGAATAATGTAACGGGAAGATAGCAGCCGAAAGAAATTATGATTGCAGCCACCATTCTGCCCATATGATAATCGTGCGCATTTCCGGAAATTGCATAAAGAATGATTACTCCGATTCCGGTAACTGCAAAAACAGCATTTCGGATAATTGATAATTTCATGTTCCCTTCATCGGAGCACCAATTGTTTTGCGGAAGCACGCAGATAACCATTCTGATTATTGCAGAAATCCAAATCATTGCTTCAACGGCAACCGGAGCAGTAAGCTCAGGAAAGGTGAGTTTCCAAATGTATAACAATATAATGTAAAATGCGGTCATTGTGATGGAAGAAACCTGCAAGCCTATGCCAAGCTGCCTTTTTATCTTTTCGTTGCTGCCTTTTGCCGCTCTGATAATTCGCGGCACCAAATGAAATGCATCGCCGCCGCAAAGGGTTAATGTTAATACTCCGTAAAGCACAAATAATGCATTTCCTTTTGAAAAAGCAAAAAACAGCATTCCGGCAACCAAATCAAAAATCAAATATGCCGCATCAAACACGGCTTCCATAATATCCGGAACCTGAGGTTTATATTTATTTTCTTTCATTATTCTTTCTCCTTATTTATCAATTTGCTGTAGCAAAAATAGTTTTTTATAAAAAGAACGCCTGCCAATGCCAGAGCACAGCCCAGCCCGGAATAGAAAAAAGCAACGAATATATCCGGGAAAATTCCAAGTGACCTGAAGCCGATGCCGGAGCCCATCATGCAAGCCATTATAAGATATGCCTTTAAATCAAAGAAATGCCAAAACGGGCGATGGCTTTCATATTCCATATCGTTTTCCGAAACATTAAGCCAAACAGGCAAAAAACAACTGCGGAAAGCAAGTATAAATACCATTTCGGTTTATCTACAAATATGACAAAACTCCGAGCCTTGCAACATTAAATCCTGCAATAAGCCAAACAAATCCGGCAATTATCAAAAGAGTTCTTTTTTTTACATAAAATATTATTTTCATCAACTTACTCTGTATGATTTTTTAAATAATCATCTGCATTGGCGCATATTTTGCTGAATATTGCAACGCAGGCGTGCTTTTCCTCTTCTGTAAGGCCGCTTAAAATGTGCTTTGCAAATTCCTTTTGCGCTTTAAGCCCGTCATTCAAAACGGGAATTGAGGCATCCAACAAAATTATTTCAATGTGCTTTTTATTGTCGGCACTTTGAATTCTTTTTATAAATCCTTTCTCTTCCAGCTTTTTAAGTGATGTGGAAACGTGCGATTTTGTGGATTTGCGCACCTTAACAATTTCTGCGGCCGTGTTGTGCTGCGGGTTGTTGTGCAAAAACATAAGAATGTCATATTCCATTTGAGTCAGCTCATACTTTTTGCAAACACCCTTTGCAAGTAATTCATAGCAATCCGTTATCGTTTTGTGTTTATCCCAAAAAAACATTTGTTTTCCTTTCTATATCGTTCTATTTAGAACATTATACATTCGGCAAACGAGATTGTCAATCCGCAAAATAATTTGTTAAAAAACAGTTTTTATATTTGAAAAAATAAAGAATTCTGTCGGCGGATGCTTTAAAATGATTATAAATAAAAATAAAAGGCAGTTTGTCGGGTAATCCGGCAAATTGCCTTTTACTTAAAGCGATAGTAAATTGTGCGGCTCTTGGCGTTTTGCCGCCTGCCGCTTTGTTCTTTTATTTACGAAAGAGTGCACTTATATGGCAAGCAAATTTTTTATTGCTTCCATATAAATTTCAACAGCTTCTTCCATTTCCGAAATTAAAATAAATTCATCTGCGCCGTGAATGCGGTAGTCTGTGCCGGGCTTCTCGGGGCCGAATGCAATAATGTTTTTCAGTGTTTTGGCATATGTGCCGCCGCCTATTACCATCGGCTTGTGTTCTGTGTCTCCCGTAACATCCGTGTAGGCTTTGTAAAGCGCTTTAACAAGCGGCGATTCTCTTGGGAAAAACAGCGGATTTCCTATTTCCTCAGTTTCAATACGCCCGTTTTCGTCCTCCAAATTGCCGTCAACAAATTTTAAAATATCCTCTTTTCCAAAGGTAACAGGCACACGAATATCAATTGTGCAGCTTATAACGCCGTTTTTTGTTTTAACAATTCCGTTGCATAGTGTTAGCTCGCCGAATTCATCGCTGATTTTAAGGCCTATTCCGGCGCCGTTGCAGGCTGTTCCTATATGGCTGTTGTAAAATTTAACAAAATCGTCTTCAAATCCGGCTTTCGCAAGGCATTCCATAGTAACACCGGCAGCATTTATGCCAAGAGTGGGTGTGCTTGCGTGCGCAGGTACGCCTTTGGCATAAATTGTGATTTCGTTTTCTTTTTCGGAAACCTTGTATTGCTGCAATCCTGTTTTGGAAAGCACAGATTCAAGCTTTTCTTTAAGATTTGCTTCAAAGGGGATAACGGTGGTGCATGTGTCGCAAACTGCGTTTGAAACAAAGCCGCCATTCATAGAGATGATTTTTGTGCTTTTGGAATAAGCCGTCATAGCCATGTGGCCTTTTTCTCCGTGAATGCAGGGAAAATCGGCATCCGGCGTAAAGCCGCATGAAAGCTCCTCGTCAACCTTGTTGTAGTGTTCCATGCATTTTGAGCCTGTTTCCTCGTTGCAGCCCATAATCAAACGAACTCTTTTGTTTAGCTTTGCACCCGAATCACGAAGAAACTTCATTGCATAAAGCGCTTCAATCACGGGACCTTTGTCGTCTGTTGTACCTCGGCCGTAAACACAGTTGCCTTCACGGGTCAGCTTAAACGGATCACGGCTCCAATCGCCGCCTGCCGGCACAATGTCAAGGTGGGCGGCAATTCCTATAATTTCCTTGCCCTCTCCCATTTCGGCATAGCCGCAGTAATTATCAAGATTAACGGTTTTAAACCCAAGTTTTTTTGCAATGCCAAGGCCTGTTTCAAGCGCTTTTGCCGGCCCGTCGCCAAAGGGCTTGCCTGCAGTTGCCGTGCCGAGTTGCGAATCAATTGCAACAAGCTTGCCAAGATTTTCAAGCATCTCTTCGCTTGATTTATGAATTTCTTCTTTTATGTTCATTTTTATTCCTTTGCTTTTGCAGCAGCCGAATTTCAAAAATTGAAAATTCGGCAGTACGGTTGCTTTTGTTTTTTGTATATTTTGTTTAATTACCGCTTGCTTAAAGAGGTGTTGTATGCGGCCCTTGCGGCTTTGGCAAGCTGATCCGAACAAGATGTTTGGCGGCTTCCGCAGGTAACTCCGCTTAATTTCTTTTCAATGTAATCAACCGTGCTTCCTTCAAGCAATAGTGAAATTGCCTTAAGATTTCCGTTGCAGCCTCCGGTGAATTTAATATTGTGAACAACATTTCCGTCTAAATCCATGCTGATGATTTTTGAGCAGGTGCCGGATGTTAAATAATCATAGTGAAACATATTTTAAACCTCCGCTAATTTGTTTTGGTTAAATTATTTGATAAAATCTCTGTTAAAATAATTTTTTGGCTTTGCAATTATCTATGCCGATTATATCAAACAAAAGCATAATTGTAAACAGCAACAGTCTTTGCATATAAGTAACAGTAAAAAAGCCGGCGAATTTTCACCGGTTAAGATTTGTTGAATTATGAATTTTGCTTTTTGTAATTAAATTGCTTTGGGTGTATTGTGTTTGATTTGACAGCGTCGGTATGTTCAAACTGCCGCTTGTTAAAAACAAGAAATCAGTTTTAAGATGCAAGCTCAATAGGCTATGATAAAGTTAATCAAGATAATTACACGGCAAGATGCTTGTATTTGCCGTGAAAGGACAAATATGCGGAGTGATTGTCAGCAAAAGCTTGAGCTTTGCTTAATCACGCAATTTGTTTTGACAATGGGTGATTTGACTAGCTTCAATTTCTGCTTTGACGAAATGAAAGGCGATATAATCGAAGTTGATTATGCCAAAACGAATAATTTGCAAAAATCAAACAGCAGTTTGTATATTGAAACTTTTTACGGATATGTTGATGATACATATAGAAAAGGCGGCGAGTCTGCAGACGGACAAAGCTCGGGTAATCCCGAACCTGAACAGGCTTGGACTCCGAAAGATAAAGAATCAAAAAGATTTTTAGGCGAACCCGGAGAAATTAAAAGAACATTTTAATTTTCATAAAAACTATTTATAATAGATTTTACTGAATCGCCGTTCTACTACTCAAAAATTGCCATACAGCAGTGCACCGGTTTTTGTATTATATTATTACAACATAATAAAAAGTCCAAAGCGGATTTATCCGCTTTGGACTTTTTGGTACGCCGGAAGGGATTCGAACCCCCGACCTTCTGGTTCGTAGCCAGACACTCTATCCAACTGAGCTACCGGCGCAAATGCATCACATATTTAATGCTTGAATAATATAACACATTCAAAATAAAAATGCAAGTGCTTTTTTGCATTATATGTGAAATTTTCTTAAAGAGGGCAACAGCTTCGGCGTTAAGTAGGGTTTTGAGTCTTATTAAACTGAGTGATAAAGTTTATTTGCAGTTGCTTTGGCTTTTGATAAACTCATCAAGTATATCAGCGGCTGTTTTACAAAGTTCGGAGCAGGGGCGCTTTTTGTAATATTCCCGGGTTCTTGCATCCGGAGTCGGCGCAGGGCGCACATTTTTATCAAGTCCGAGCAAAACACGGCAGATGATTGAACCGTTTTCGGCTTCAAATTTTTTTGCAACCTCTTGCACCATTGCATAAACCTCTGCTCTGCCGCAGCTGCCGTAAAGGTTTGAAATAACATATGTCATCCCGGAAACGGTGCCGCACACCTCTCGCATTCTGCCGATGCCGCCGCCAAACCCGATTGTTTGCCTGGCAACCAAATCTTCATTTAAGCCCATTTCATCGCAAAAGGCAAGAGCCACGGATTGCGAGCAGTTTTTTCCGCTTTCAAAGTATTTTTTTGCAATTTCACCTTTTGTCATTGCTGCACACCCTCGGATACTGAAAACTTTGCGGTTAAATGCACATCCGCATTAACATTAACTGTGTATTTGCTGCCGGATGCAACAAGCTCACCCGTTGCATTGTCAAACCAACCGTCAAATTTATATCCGGCATCGGCTGGTGTAGATGGTCCGGCTTTTTTTACTTTTTTGCCTTTTTCATAGTTGCCGTCGCCGGTAACGGAGCCGTTGCCGTCAACATCAATATAAACATTATATTTAGCAAGCTTTGTTGTGGTTTCTTTTTCGGTTTGCTTTTCTGTTGTTTGCTCTGTTGTTGTTTCTTTTTCGGTTGTTGTGGTATGCTGCTTTGTGGAAGAATGCTTTGCCGTTGATGTTTCGCTTGTTTGTGAAACAGAACTTGACGGAGCAGCAGTGGTTTCTTTGCCTTTGTTTAGAGAGGCGGAAACGATTATGCCAACTATCATTGCAACCAAAATAACCGCAAGCACAATTATTATAATAATGTTGCGCTTGTTTTTGCTTTTTTCTTCATCATCATCTTCGTTGTTGCCGTCATGATGCGGAGGCTCACCCTGAGGTGAAACGCTTTCCACATCTTCAAGCTGAGATATGTTTGGGATGATTTTTGTGTTTTCGTTATCGTTTTCGGGATTGATTTCATTATCCTCATCAAAAAGAGGTGATCCGCAGTTTTCGCAAATATATCTGCCTTCAGCGTTATCAAAGCCGCAGTTTTTACATCTCATAATAAATTTCGTTGCCTTTCCGCTGCAAAGTATATGTTATTAAATGTTAAGGCCGGCTTATTTGCAGCTGAATAAGCCATGCACTTTGATTGTGTTTTTTAGAATTTAATATCGGGCATGAATATAATAATTTCATTGCCTGCCTTGCCGATATTTTGTATTTAAAGCAAGTATAACACAGAAAATTTGAAATAACAACACTATATGCGCTAAAGAAATGAGAATAATTTGGTCAATTTCCATTTTTGGTATTGACTTTTTGACGAATTTATAATAAATTTAGATAGTAGCAATTTAGTTATGCTTAGTTCGTACTGAAAGGGGTACCAAGTAATGAAGAAAACAATCAAAAAACTTCTTTGCGTTGTTCTCGTTGCTTCCTTCGTTTTTGCGCTTGCAGGCTGTGCAAAGATCGATTATGTAACAAACGGAACAATCAAAGCAATTAAAGAGGTTCAGGACGGCACTTATAAAAACGGCGGTGCAGATGCATCTGCCGAAGGAGATAAGCAGTCCGAAGTAACCATCGATGAATTCGTTCCCAATACTTATTGCGGTGTTGAATTCAAAACTGTTGAAGATGTTGTTAACTACTATGTAGAGTGCTATAACAATACAAAGTCTCAAACAGCTTCTTACACTGAAAACGGCGAAGCAAAAACATATTATGCTTTGCTTGGCGAAGAAAAGCTTAAAATTGACTCTGTTCTTATCGAGGGCCAGGAAAACTCCGTTATTAACGGCATCGTTCCCGGCATCGTAGACAGCTTATTCCAGGCAGGCACATACGGCCTTCCGCCTTGCAACAACAGAGATCCCAAGCTTGATAACTCTAACGGCAGCGACACGGATCCCGGCGAATTCGATTTCAGAACATCATATTTCACTCCCGATGATTGCTTGGCTGCAAATGTTAAAGAGCAGGACGGTAAACTCGTTCTTACCATACTTCCCAAGGATGGCTCAATGTCAATGCGCGGTGTAGACTCTCAGGGTCGTTTCTTTGAGGTTCTCGGCGATATCGGCGCAACCGTTGATTCAATCTCTGCTCTTTCATGGGCAAGCGGCACAACCGAAGAAAACTGCAAGGTTCTCTATACCGGCGGTACAGGTGTAATCACAATTGATCCCGCAACAAAAACAATCACTGCAGCTGATTACCATATGGCTGTAAATGTTCAGGTTAACCATGCAAATGTTGCAGTTATTAAGGATAAGAGCGCAGAAGTTAAGATTTCTTATGATTTAACTTATCCTTCATCTGCAGAATACCTTAAAACAACTAAGGGTATTGTTCAAGCATAAATAGCGCATAACTAAAGTAAAACGGTTTTTAACGCCCCGTTGCAAATTGTTAATTTTGCAATGGGGCTTATTTTTTGTTGAATAATAATTATGCATATGTTATTATAATTTAAATGCAGGGTAGTCTTGCATATTAAAAAACAGGAGAATTAAATATGAGCGAAAAAATGCCCAATATGGATTATGATGCCGATGAAGTTATCGGCGATTTCAAATCAAAATTCAAATGGCCTAAAAAGGATGAGGTTGAAGTTATAGTAAAGCCCGAAAAGCTTGGAATTAAGCTTCTTATTTCGGCTTTACTCACAATTGTTTCAGGCGGAATTGCATATTATATTATGCTGCCCGCAATGAATTTTAAAGATACAAATCTTTATTCCTTTATAATTCTTATACTTGCTTTGTTTATGGTTTTCTTTGCAATTATCTGCAAGGCAAATAAAAAAATAGAGCGCAGGGAATATATTAAAAAGCGTTCAATTGTGCCGGTTGCAATTGCGCTTGTGCTTGCCGTTGTTATGCTTATCGGTTGGCTTTGCGGTGCCACGATTTTCAGAGCATCCTCTTACAGCAAAATGATGCCGATAACAGACAGCGATTTTTCAACGGACTTCAGTGAAATAGATATTGATTCCGTGCCGAGGGTTGATGAATCAAGAGCACTTACTCTTGCAGACCAGCAGCTTGGCTCACTTTCCGAGTATAAGAGCCAATATGTTGTGTCGGACACAACAACAATGGTAAATTATAACGGCAGGCCCGTAAGGGTTGCTTACCTTGAATATGCAAATTTCTTTAAATGGGTAAACAACACTAAAAACGGTTTGCCGGCATATATGATTGTTGATCTTGTGTCTCAAAAGGTAACTGTTGTTAATTGCAACGAGCAATTCGGCGGCAGCATCAAATACAGCCCAACCGAACTTTTCAATAAAAAGCTTATTCGCCACATAAGATTTCAATATCCCACTGCGCTTTTGGATACTCCCAATTTTGAAATAACCGATGACGGGCATCCTTATTGGGTAACTGCCGTGCTTGATAAAACGATCGGCCTTTTCGGCGGCACGGATGTTAAGGGCGTTGTTATTACGGACGCTCTCACGGGCGAAAGCACTTATCATGATATAGACGAGGTTCGTTCAAATTCAGAACTTGAATGGGTGGACGCCGTTTATTCGCCGACTCTGCTTTTGCAGCAATATAACTATTACGGAAAGCTTCAAAACGGCTTTTGGAACTCTATTATTTTCCAAAATGATGTTAATGTTGCTTCCGACGGTTACGGCTATGTTGCCATGGATGATGATATTTGGGTTTACACCGGTGTAACCTCTTCGGAGGGCGACACATCTAATTTTGGATTTATTCTCAGCAACAGGCGCACTAAGGAAACAAGATATTATCAAAACGGCGGTGCTATAGAGGCATCTGCACAGCAATCTGCTCAGGATGCCGTTCAAAACTATAAATATTATGCAACATTTCCCATTTTGCTTGATATAGACGGCAAGCCAACTTACTTCATGAGCCTTTATGGCGACAGTAACACGGTTAAGGGCTATGCACTTGTTAATCTTGACGATAAAACAATAGTAGGCACAGGCTTGCTTGATGAAATGAAAAGTGATGCCAAGGCGCTTAATGCGGCTGTTGAAAACTATGTTCAGGCAATGAAGGATAAGGGAAAAATAAGCAGTGATATAAATGTGGATGATTATCTTGTTGATGATAATTCTTCAAATCAGTCTCAGAGCACACCGCAGGCAAGTGATAATCAGCAAAGCAGCGAAAATGCAGAAAACGGAAAAATCACCGGCAAGGTTGAATCCGTTAAAACAAGCGTAAATGACGGCAACACTTATTATTATCTTGAAATAAACGGTAAGTATTATTATATCGCCGCTAAGGATTGCATGGATGTGTTGCTTATTTCTGCCGGAGACACGGTTACGGTTACGGCAGGTGAGGAGAGCAACGGTGTATTTGTTGCCGCAACGGATGTTCAAAGATAACAGATTTAATAAAACATAATCTTTATATTGATTTAAAGAGCAAAGGTTTTATGCCTTTGCTCTTTTTTTGTGCCCGTTTTTAACGGTGTGCGGTTGCAACAAAAAAATAACAGGCAAAACCAAACCATGTTTGAGTCGAAAATATGCATAAATTACGCATAAAAAAATTTTTTTTGAAATTTTTTTTGAAAAATATAGCGTTTTGAAGCTATATTTTTTTGTTTTCCGGGGTATTAGTGAGAGCGGTTTTTGCAATCAACAAAATTTGAAGGAGGAATTTATACGGCAAGAACGAAAAAAACAACAAAGGATGAAGTGCGCAAAGGCTTAAAGCGCCTTGCTTTCGGAGATATAAAGGATGCGGTGCTTCTTCTTTTTGCACAGGAGGGTGATGTGCTTTCCAGACTCGGCGAGCTTGATCTTTACAATATCAGCGAAATCAAGAGACCTAAGGGCGGCGGAATGGAAATAAAGTTTTTCGACAGAATAAAAGCTCTTGAAAAGCTTTCCGAATTGGACGGCGGAGCTCCGAGTGAGCCGCTTGGCTTTTACCAAGCCCTTGAGGAAAGCGCAAAATGCATGAGCAAGCTGCGGGGAGACGATCCCCTTGAATGATTTTGTTCCTTTTTCCGAAAAGCAGCTTGCCGCGCTGACTTGGTGGTGCAACGGCAGCCCGTGCAGAGATAAAAACGGCATTATTTGCGATGGTGCAGTTAGATCCGGAAAAACGCTTTGCATGAGCATATCGTTTGTAAGCTGGGCTTTTTATCGCTTCAGCGGTGCATCTTTTGCTTTTTGCGGAAAAACTGTTTCGTCTTTACGCAGAAATGTAATAACGCCCTTATTGCCGCTTCTTTCTTCTTTTGGATTTAATTGTGATTTTAAAATCAGCCGAAATTGCATTGAAATCGAAAAGGGCGGCGCAGTTAATCGGTTTTATCTTTTCGGCGGCAGGGATGAATCATCTGCTTCTCTTATTCAGGGTATGACCCTGGGAGGCGTGCTGCTTGATGAGGTGGCGCTTATGCCGCGCTCTTTTGTGGAGCAGGCGCTGGCAAGATGCTCTCTTGAAAATTCAAAGTTTTGGTTTAATTGCAATCCCGAGCACCCGTTTCATTGGTTTTATAATGAATGGATAAAAAAGAAAGACCAAAAAAACATGCTTTATCTTCATTTTACCATGCAGGATAATCCGTCTCTTTCGCAAGCTGTTATAAACAGATACAAAAGCCTTTACAGCGGCGCTTTTTATGAGCGATTTATAGACGGGAAATGGGTGGCTGCCGATGGATTGGTATATCCGATGTTTAATGCAAATCGGCATATAGCCGAGGCCGGCGGCGAGTTTTCAAAATATTATTTATCATGTGATTACGGCACGGTTAATCCCTTTTCGCTCGGTTTGTGGGGAAAATGCGGCGATAAATGGTTCAGAATTGATGAGTATTATCATTCTGCCCGTGATGCCGGGGTGCAGCTTACCGATGAGGAATATTATGATAAGCTCTGCACTCTCGCCGGAGGCAGAAAAATTGAGGCGCTTATTATAGACCCCTCTGCCGCAAGCTTTGCGCAAACGGTTCGCCGCCACGGAAAATACAGGGTTATCAAAGCGCAAAATGATGTGCTTAAGGGGATAAATCTTGTTTGCCAAGCATTGAAAAACGGCAGCATCTTTTTTTATCCGTGTTGTGCCGATGCCATTCGTGAATTTTCTGTTTACAGATGGGATAACGGTATTAAAAGAGATGCGACGAAAAAAGAAAACGATCACGCAATGGACGATATTCGCTATTTTGTTTCAACCGTTCTAAACGGCAATGACGAGGGTGAATTTTGCTCATTTGCGGTTGAAAGGATGTGAGTTATTGGGGCTTTTCAGTAAAAAGAATCCAGCAGGCACAAAAATTTCTGCGGCTGCCGTGCAAACCGGCTCATTCACCAGGCACCCTTTTGGCAGGGTTGGTTTGTTTACTCCTATGGGCACGGGCGGGCGAGTATATGCATCGCTTCGTGAAAGTGTGCCGATTATCGATGCCGCCGTGCTTAAGATAATTCGCCTTGTAAACGATTTTAAGTTTGCAACGGGTGATGACGCTGTGGACAGAGATTTAAACGGCTTTTTTGAAAGCATAAATGTCGGCGGAAATCAAAACGGAATAGACGCATTTGTTTCTGCTTATTTATCTGATTTGCTTACCTATGGCAGTGCAGTCGGTGAAATGATTGCGGATGAAAATGGGTTTTACGCTCTTTATAACGGCGAACTGGAATCAATTGAGGTTAAGCGGGCTGCAAACGGATTTGATATTGAGTTTTACAACGGCAGCAATAAAATTGCCAGGCAGGATTTGATTCTCTTTACGGCGCTTAATCCCAAACCCGGTGAAATTACGGGCACAAGCCTTTTAAGCGGTTTGCCTTTTATTGCCGATATTTTGCTTACAATTTATAACACCATCGGCGAGAATTGGGAACACGCAGGCAATTTGAGATATGCCGTAACATATAAGCCGGGCGGCGACGGGGGAGATTCGGTTTCGGCTCAGGCAAGAGCAAAGCAAATTTGCTCTGCTTGGCAGGAGGCAATGAGCAGCAAGGATTCGGTTAAGGATTTTGTTGCCGTAGGCGATGTGAGCGTTAAAGTTATCGGAGCAGATAATAATGTGCTTTCAAGTGAAATTCCCGTGCGCCAGCTTACAGAGCAGATAATTGCCAAAACGGGCTTGCCTCCGTATATGCTCGGCCTTTCTTGGAGCACAACTGAAAGAATGAGCATTCAGCAAGCAGATATGCTTACCACGGAATTAAAATCATACAGAAAAGTCATCACGCCGGTGCTTATAAAAATTGCAAGGCAATATTTGGATTTAAAATCAATTTGGCTTCCCGTTAATGTTGAATGGGCAGATATCACCTTGCAGGATGAAACAGAGCACGCAAAGGCTCGCCTTTATAATGCACAGGCAGATAATGCGGCCGCACAAAATGCGGCAAATCAAAAGGAGGTTTCCGATTGAGAGAAGGATTTATTGAAAAGGGCTACATGCCGGAGAAATCCGATTATGAAAAGATAAGAAAATTTACACGCAGAGATTTCGGCAGGGATGAGCTTTATGTTTTTGAGGTTTCCCTTTGCAATAATGATGTGGACAGAGATAACGAAAAATTTTCCGTTTCTGCATTGAAAGAACTTGCAAAGCAATTTGTGGGCAAAACGGGAATAAAAAATCATTCAATGAGAGCAGAAGATCAAAGCGCAAGAATTTTTGATGCGTATGTTGAGCGTGTGCCCGGCAAAAAAACAGCAGACGGTGAAGATTTTTATGCGCTGCGGGCAAAGGCTTATATGGTGCGCAGCGCAGCCACCGATCAGCTTATAACGGATATTGATGCCGGTATTAAAAAGGAAGTATCCGTTTCTTGCAGTGCAGGCAAAAGAATTTGCTCTGTTTGCGGAAAAGATAAGAATGTTGAGTATTGCGGCCATGTTTCCGGCAAAACTTACAACGGTAAAAAGTGCTTCACCGTGCTTGACGGAATTACGGATGCTTATGAATTCAGCTTTGTTGCCGTTCCTGCTCAAAGAGAGGCGGGAGTTGAAAAATCATATGATGCTTCTTTGGAAAAGCACGATGTTGAAAAAATGCTTTCCGGCAGCGGCAGCATAACGCTTACAAGCAGCCAGGCAGATTCAATCAAAGCCATGATTTCCGGAATGAGCGATGATGCAGAGCTTGGCCGGGAATACAGAAAAAATATTATTAACGATCTTGTGCATTTGTGCGGCAAGGCGTTGCCGAATATGGATAAATCGGCTTTTGAAAGTGTTGCGCAGATTATGACTGCAAAGGAATTGTTTGCTTTTAAAAACGCTTTTGAAGGCAGTGCATCCGAAAAATCAATTCCAATGCCGCAGCTTGCTAAAAATCAATCGGGCAAGCGTACGGATCTTGGTAAATTTAAAATTTAGGAGGAAAAATCATGAATATAAATCATTATGCATACAACGGCATCGGTGAGCAGGTTGTAACCTTTAAAACAAGCAAGAGCCTTAAAAAAGGCGATCTCATTAAGCTTGACACGGGCGGCAGCGTTTCCCTTGCGGATGCGGACGGCGAATTTATCGGCGTTGTGCTTTCGGCAAACGAGGATTATGTGTCTGCCATCATCAAAGGCTTTGTTGAATTGCCGCTTTCAACAGCGGGCTCAATAGGCGGTGCAGGCTATCAATATATAGTTTCAAAAGGAAACGGCACAGTTGCCGGCGCAAGCACCGGCAAGCAATCTCATCTTGTTATTTATGTTCATTCAAATGAACTAAAAGCGGGAATCATTCTTTAATATGAAAACGGAGGTATTTAATTATGGCATTTGATAATATTAAACTTGATAAGGGCCTCTATTCCACAACAAAGGGCTTTACGGCTTCGCTTGAGGAAATAGACCCGTCTGATAACTATATCGGCACCGAACTTGAAGGGCTTGATGCTTATCAAAGGCAGCTCAAAAGATTTGATATTAAGGTTAGCGGCAAGGATTCTGATTGCGTTTCAAAATTCTTTCGCAGCACGGATTCGGCGGCGCTTTTCCCCGAATATATCAGCAGAGCGGTAACTCAGGGCATGGAGGAAAATGACGTTCTTTCAAAAATGGTTGCCACCACAACAATCATAGATTCGCTTGATTATCGCTCTGTTCAGCTCACAACAAGCGCAAAAGACAAGGAACTTGCCGCCGTGGGCGAGGGTGCATCTATTCCGGAAACGGAAATTAAAACAAGCGATAACCTCACAAGGCTTCACAAAAGAGGCAGAATGCTTGTGGCTTCGTATGAGGCGATAAAGTATCAAAAACTTGATCTTTTCACTTTGATTATGAAGCAGCTCGGCTCCCATATTGCAACAAGCCAATATGTGGATGCCGTTGAAACGATACTTTACGGCAGCACAAATCTTATGGATGATAAGAAAACCCCGCTTTCATATGCAGATCTTGTGGAAATGTGGTTGGAGCTTTCGCCGTATAAAATGACCACGGTTGTTGCTGCAAGCAATGAATATAAAACAATTATGAATATGGCGGAGTTTAAAGACTCAAATGCAGGTCTCAATTTCCATGCAACGGGAAAACTGATGACTCCGCTCGGAGCAGATCTTCTTAAATATGATGATATGCCTGAACAAAGCATTTTGGTGCTCGATAAGAATGCGGCCGTTGAAAAGGTGCAGGCAGGCGGTGTTGTAACGGAATACGATAAGCTTATTGACCGCCAGCTTGAAAGAGCTTCCATCACGGTAACAACGGGATTTTCTTTGATGGATCAAAATGCAACCCTCAGCTGCAGATTCGGGGGTTGATGATTTGCTTGATAAGCAGGAGATTATTGCCTGCATCAAAGAAATGGGCAGCTTTGAAAGCGGGTTTGAAAATAATTATGAAAAAATTATAGATTATGCCTGCAAAAGTGTTGAAGCAAGCATTTTGCCAACGCAGTTTGCCAATGCTGCCGAATTGATTTTTCTTGCGGCGGCAAAGGCATATTATGCGATTTGCATTTATGAGGAGGCAGACCTTGAGTTTGCTTCCTTCACCGCAGGCGATATAACGGTAAGCGGAATGGCAAGCAAAAGCGAGCGAGCCAAGGAAATCTATAAAATGGCGGTTAAAGGTGCTTCTGCATATTTAAAGGACGACGGATTTGCCTTTAAGGGGGTGTAGCCTTGAGCGTTTGTGAAACCGTGAAAAAAGGTTTGGCGAAAACGGGTAAAAGTGTTTATATTTCTCAAGGCGAATGGAATTCAACTCCGTTTTATGCGGTTGTGGCTCAAAAGTGGCGGAGTAATAAATCAAATTTTGAACCGTTTCAAACTCCCGTTGGCGAGGTTTGCCCGGATTATTTTACATATGTGGGGCCGTATGACCATGATATCTGTGCTCTGGATGAGAATGCAGTTTTGCATTATGGCAATGAAAAATTTATTTTCAAGAAAAAAGAGCAGGTTGTTGTGGGCGGCGAGGTTTGCTTTTATTGGGCCATCGTCCGCCGTGTTTATGAAACGGAGAATGAAATATGATTGAAGCAAAATCATTGGTTTCAAACCTTGTTGAAAGAATTAAGGCAGATGATTTTTTTCAAAACACTTCGGTTTGCCGGGCTTACGGCACGGAACTGAAGCCAACATGCCCGGCCGGGGCTGTAATTGTGTGCGGCACGGTAAGCGCCGATATTCAAAATGCGGCAATTGAGCAGGATATTAAGGCAGGCAGTGTAACTTTGTTTGCGGATATTTATGTGCCGTGGAATATGAAAAATTATGATATGCAGCAGGCTGTTGCAAGGATTTGCGCTGCTGCTTACTCTGATAATGCAGTGGGCGTTAAACTTAATGAGGCACGCTCACATAAAAAAGCGCAATGTATTATGCAGCGTGCGGAAATAACATATTCCGATGTGTTTGATTTAGTTTGACGGGGCGGTGATTATAACGGAAAACCAAGAAAATATTGAATATCTCGGTGCCGAAGAACTGTCAGAATATTTAAGGCTTGATTCAATGCGTCATGATTATGTGCCGCAAAGCGAATAAAAAATGCCGCAGGCAAAAGCAAAATTGTTAAAAAGTCTGCGGCTGCCTTTACGGAAAGGAATGTGGTTGATTGAAACTGAAATACAAAAATTTTGAGTTTATTCAAAATCCTCAAAAGATAACGGTTAAAAAGTCCAAATCAGTCGGTTTAAAACCGTTGCCCGGCTTAGGAACAGAAGCTCAGGAAATATGTGATGATGCCGCCGTTATAAAAATTTACGGCAGATTTTACGGAAAAGACGGTGATAGAGCAGTTAAAAAGCTTTATGCGCTTCAGGCACAAAAGCAGGCGGGCGCTTTGCTCTTGCCGGGAGGAGATTACTTCAACGCCTATTTCACATCTTTTGAGACAACAAGAAATGCTGCCGAAAACTATATATCCTATGAGGCGCAATTCACCGAATCGCAAATCGGAAAGAATTCATCTTTCGTTTGCAAATCAACTTTTGCGCAAAATGATGAAAACGCCTTTGAAATTGCGGCAAGGTGCGGCGTAAGCGTTGAAAAAATTATGAAGCTAAACAGCTTTAAAACACCTTTTGAAGTGCCGGCGGGAGCGAAGGTGATTATAAATTGACTTTTGAAATATATGATGCTGACGGTAAACTTGCGGCGGCAGACAAAATTTTGTCTTATGAGCTTGTTAGCGAGGTTTCTGCTGCATGTGACGGATTGTAGCTTAAATTCATTCCCACCGACAAAATGATTAAAATAGGCAAAATAATTGCTCGCTGCGGTGATAAAACGGTGTTTTGCGGATTTTGCGATAAGCAAAAAAGCTCACTTACGGCAGAAGCGTATATATATGTTTATGCCAGAAGCAGCGGCAGCGTTTTGGTTGATAATGAGGCGTTGCCGTGCGAATACAGGCATCCGTCTGCAAGGCAGCTTTGGCTTTGCTGCGCAAAACCATTTGGAATAGAATTTAATTTGCCTGAAATTTACTCGGAAGGCTCCTATGCCGTTCAAAAGGGCAAAAGCTGCTACGGGGCGATAAATGATTTTATGCTTTATACATACGGTTCGGGAGTTTATGTTTCGCCTGAAAACAAACTTTGTGCGTTTGAAAAGGGCGGAAAAGCAATTTGCATAGACGGCAGCAAAATTATTTCTGCCTGTGTGGTTTACGACAGAAGCAATGTTATAAGCCGTGTGGATTATAAAATAAACCCTGCCGATAAATATGTTTATCATCTTGAAAGCGAATTTGCCGCAGCAAACTCCATAAAACGCAGGCGGCTTGTTAATCTTTCTGCACTGCCTCCGTGGCAGCGTGATAAAAAGTGTGCTCAAATGCTTAAAAACTCAGAAAAATCTTTTTGCACGGTGCAGGTTAAGTTTTGCGGCGATGCGGATTTAAAGCTTGCGCAGCGTGTTATTTTGCCGTTTGGCGGTTTTGAAAGCAAAGTATACACCGTTTCAAAGATTATCAGATCAAAAAACGCAGGCGGTGCAGTAACCACGGTAAGCTTTGCTTTGGAAAGGGAAGAAAGGTATGTGAATTATGTGGCTGAACAAAAATTATAATTCCGCTTCGGAAAGCTATGCGGAAAAAGGCACGGTGACAATCGGCGGCACTCAAAACTTGGATGCGGGCGAGGGCGCAAGAAACGCAGAGGTTTTTGCACCGTACGGATATTCTTTTTGCGCTCCTTCCGGCGAAGAGGTTTTGATAGTCGGCAGTCCGTTCGGCGGTGCCGTTGCCGGAACTAAATGCACGCAAGCAAATTTAAAAAACGGTGAGATTAAAATTTGCGCTCTTTCGGGTGCATATATTTTGCTGCGTGCAGACGGCAGTGTTGTTATAAACGGCACCGTTATAGGCAAAAACGGCAAAATCACCGAGCCGATCGGAAAGGCGGTATCTTATGATAAATAAGTGCTTAACGCTAGGGGAAACGGCAAACGCTTTAACGGATGCAAAAAGAATTCTGAATTCAAAAAAAGGCCTGTTTTATCCCGATTCGGATTATGGTGTTGCATCATATCCGCTTGACGAAAGCAAAGCAGCCTGCCTCGCTTCAGAGGCGTTGAAGCGGGCGGATGGGGTGTTTGTTGTTGCTGCCGAAAAGAATAAGAACAAATATGAAATAACGCTAATGATATGCGGAGAGGAAAGGACGGTGAGTGTTGAATTTTGAGTTTAACATATAATCAAATTTTAAACGAAATGAGAAAAGCTTTTTACGATGAATGCGGAGAAAATATTAAGAATTATTCTGAAACGGATATGAAATTCAAAGCAGTTGCAAGTGAAATCTATTCAGTTGCGGCAAATGCGGATTTTGTGTTGCGCCAAGCATTTATTAAAACCGCAAGCGGAAAGTATCTTGATATGCATGCGGAAATGCGCGGGCTGAAAAGGAAAGAAGGTACAAAAGCGCACGGCGTTTTAACTTTCTTCGTTTCTCCCGATTTAAACAGGGAGGTTGATATTCCGGCAGGCACGGTTTGCTCGGATAAGGATAATCCTCTTGTGCAGTTTAAAACGCTTAAAAGCGCTGTGTGCCCTGCAGATAAAAGCAGCATTGATGTTGAATGCGAAGCACTTGCAAACGGTGCGGAATTTAATTGCGATAAAAACAGAATCAGCGTTATGGTTAATCCGCCGGATTATGTTTTGGCGGTTACAAATTCTTCTGCTGTTAACGGCGGCGGAGATGAAGAAAGTGATGAGTCTCTCAGAAGCAGAATTTTGCAATCATATTCATGCAGGTTTAATTTTGTTACCGAGGATGCGTATAAGCAGCTTGCAATGCGTGCAGACGGCGTGCTTGATGCCGCATTTTCTTATGATTATAACAATTCATTTATGCAGGTGTGCCTTAAAGTTGCCGGCGATAAGCTGCCGCCGAGCATTTCAATCACTCTTGGCAATCTGCTTTGGGAATATAAATATGCCGGCGTCAAATACGGCTATTGTGCCGCAACGGCGCAAAAATTTTCGGCATTTGCGGCAATCAAGGTGTCCGCCGGCGCCGATAAGGCAGCTATAAAAGCTGCGGCAGAGGAAAAAATCAAGCAGCTTTGCTCTGCATCTAAAATAGGGCAAAGTCTTTCTTCAACGGCGCTTGTGCTCGGTTTATCTGCAATAGAAGGCATTGAATATGCAGAGGTTTCTCTTACTCCGTCTGCCGCAGGGGTAGTTGTTTGTGATTCGTTAAGCTATCTTTCTCTTGAAAATGCGGAGGCTGATGTGTATGAATGATATTTTTGAAAGGTTAAAAAAACTTTGCGAAAATGCCGATATGCCCGTGCCTGAAAAAAGCACGGAAGCGGCAGAAATGAAAGGCTATGCCGCCGGAATGCGTCTTGTTTGCGATCTGCTTGATAAGGGGCTTGCAAATTTGTTTGTGCAAACCTGTGATGCATCCGGACTTTCCGAATATTGCTCGCTTCTTTCAATTTCTCCCGGTGAAACGGAAGAAAACACTCGAAAAGCCGTAATTCGGCAATTGTCTGCTTATCCGGAGCATGAAACAAGAGAACAATTTATGAAGGCGTTTAACAACGTTGGCGGTATTTGGGAGCTTGCGGATTTGCAGGTGGTTATGTTTGGCCTATCTGTTATAACTCAGCAAAACCTTGCAGACATGGCGGCTTTTCTGAAACGGCATTACCCGCTTGTTTCGGTTAATCCTTTTAAAACTTATCCCATTAAATGCAGCGTACTTGATGATATGGCAATGCCATGGTATATAAGAGACGGATTTGAGTTTCGATTCTTTGTGTGGGACGGAATTTCCGAATAACAACCTCGGCGGCTGCAGCCGTGTTTAAATTTTGCAGCAGAAAGGTTTGGTTAATATGAGTTCATCAAATAAAACTGCCAATTTGCAGCTGAACAGTTGGATAGGCACAGACAGGCCTATGATGGCAGATTATAACAGCGATAATGAAAAAATAGATGCAGCTTTCGGCGAACACACGGGAAATATGCAAATTCATCTTTCTCAGGATGACAGAGCAAGGCTTGAAATGCCGATATATACCGGTGTTTATTTCGGCGACGGTGCAGTGGAAAAAACAATTGCCACAGGGTGCCCGTTTGATGTTTGCTATGCGCTTGTGTTTCCGATGTCTTGCGCTGCGGTTATAACAAAGTTTGACACAAAAAGCTGCACTCATTATTTTGCCGCCGCTTCAAAGGCCGGCAGCAGCATAGGCCTGCAGCTTTCAGGCTCGGATTTGGTTGTTAAGCAATCCACTTCTGCGGCTGTGGCAAACGAATTTGCAGCTCTAAACGCAAGGGGAACAAGCTATTTTTATATTCTTTTCAGGCAGCCCTGCAAGCAAGCATAAAAGCGTTGAAATGCGCATAATATTCCGCAGGATAATTCCTGCGGCTTTTTCTTTTTGGCAAGATCGTGCGGTAAATTAAATTCTTTACTTTGGGCGAGCATTATATTATAATTAGGTTGCTCGGCTGAGCGGATAATTCTTTGGCTGAAAGGATGCTTGGATATGATACTTGCAATTGATGTTGGAAACACGAATATAGTGCTTGGCGTTTGGAACGGCGATGAGCTTGTTTGTTGCGGCAGGCTTTCAACAAATGTTATGGAAACCGAAATAGAATATTCAATGAAGCTGAAAACATTTCTTGATATAAACGGCGTTAAAGATATTGAGGGCGGCATAATTTCAAGCGTTGTTCCCGCTCTTGTGCGCACCCTAAAGAAAACGGTTATGCTTGTGTGCGGCAAAGAGCCGATTGTTGTGGGCCCCGGCGTTAAAACAGGGCTTAATATAAAAATAGACAATCCCGCAGAGCTTGGCGCCGATTTGGTGGTAGGCGATGTGGCGGTTATAAATAAATATCCGCTTCCCGCCGTGCTTTTTGATATCGGCACAGCCACAACGGCATCGGTTATTGATAAAAACGGCGCCCATCTCGGCGGTGCTATCATGTGCGGTGTTAAAACGGCGATAAATTCTCTTGCAAGCGGCACGGCTCAGTTGCCGCAAATTGATATTTCCGCTCCATCAAAAATGATTGGCGCAAACACAGTTGATGCCATGAAATGCGGTTCTGTTATAGGCACTGCTGCAATGATAGAGGGTATGGCCTCCCGTTTTGAGGAGGAACTCGGCGAAAAATTAACGGTTGTTTTAACGGGCGGTCTTGCAAATGCCATTGCAAAAGAACTCAGAATTGATGCTTTTGTTGATGATGATTTGCTTTTGCAAGGATTAAAAATAATATATGAAAAGAATAAAAAATGAGTTATATAAATTTATAATAATTTAATTATTTTTGATTTAT
>ERZ779889.1356-NODE-1356-length-24784-cov-22.111933_pt1 | contig 24784 bp, 18 predicted proteins | sample MGYA00511030_ERZ779889 | MGnify/ENA primary metagenome ERZ779889 (study PRJEB29588, sample SAMEA2160616) | human gut metagenome | biome: human gut; feature: human-associated habitat; material: faeces | place: Denmark | collected 2008/2010 ...
GCAGCGAAGCGTCCCTGCCAGTAACTTTGCGCGTCCGCAGACGCGCCCCCAAGCTACTCTTCCCCCCCCAGATTCCGTGAAGAATCTTTTTGTTTGGTGCGAAAAATAGCCATTTGGTTGATGTGCAGCACTTTCATTTCTGCTATTCTTAACGTATAAGGGGGGAGTTCTATGAGAAGCATCGTTGTCAGTATGCAAAACATGCTTTTATCAGAGGCCGTCGCACGGACGCTTGCGGAAACAGGAGAGTTCCGCGTGGAGCAGGTTCTGCCCGGAAAAACCAGCGATACCTTCTCACTCTGCCGGGCCATGCAGGCGGATATTCTGCTGATGGAGGTCAGCCGTCTTCCCGCCTACACGCTGGAAAATCGACTGAATCTGATCGCGTGCGTACGCAAGGCGATGCCGAACTGCAAATTCGTGCTGCTGTGTGATGAAAACGTCGATCCGGAATTAGCGCACCGGGTGATGATTGTCCGGCAGGATCGATTGATTGATGCTTTCCTCTATGCTTCCGTTACCCACGCCTATCTGACTGCCGCGCTGGATGCGCTGTGAGAAAGGAGCGACCGCCATGAAAAGACGATCCCAAGGGGTGCTGCGAAAAGGCTTCGCAATCAAGCATTTTTTGAGGGACTGATGGAGGAATACGGATTTAACACGTTTGTCCTCTAATATTATGATTGATGAAGAAATGGAGGAATCAATTCATGAAAAGAAAGCTATGCCTGATTCTTTTCCTGCTGATGCTGGTGACCTGCGTCACGGCGTCGGGCGAAGCTGCCGACTGGAATTATGACGCGAACTACGGCATACTCCGCGGCTATAACGGCGCGGGCGGCGACGTGGTTGTGCCCGGCGAATTGGACGGTTTCACGGTGGATGTGATCGGCGTCAGCGTGTTCCGCGGGGAAACCATCACCTCGCTGACATTGCCCGAAACCGTGCTGGAGCTTCGAAGCAACGCCATCAGCACATGCGACAACCTGACCCGCGTTTCCCTGCCCCAGAGCCTTGTGGTCATCAACCGCATGAACTTCTTCAGCTGCACGGCGCTGACGGAAGTTACCATTCCCGCAGGCGTGCGCTATATCGGCGACGCTTCATTCAGATACTGCGACTCGCTGCGCAAGATTACCTTTGAGGGTGTATGCCCTGCAATCGACATTGACTGCTTCAGCCTTCTGCCCGAGGGCGCGACGGCTTACGTCCCGGACGACCAGCTGGATGCCTATATAGCGGCGTTTGAAAATGCCGGCAGTGAAGTAAGCGTCCAGCCCAGCGGCAAAAACGCCGTGATTGTGGAGAACAACGGCTATGTGGAATCGGAGTTCGATTTCGACGCTTCCACCGGCACGATTACCTCCTACAACGGCTACGCCACCTATCTGTCCATCCCCGAAACCATCGGCGGCGCGCCGGTAAAGGCCATCGGTCCCGAGGCGTTCGCGCAGCACACCTATCTGGCGCTGCTGGAACTGCCTGAAGGACTGGAAACCATCGGCGATCGTGCGTTTTATAACTGCGAAACGCTGGCCCGCGTTCACTTCCCCTCCACGCTGAAGTTCATCGGCGACAGCGCGTTTTACAACGCCTACAAGAGCAGCATTCTGGAGCTGCCTGAGGGGCTGGAGCATATCGGCGCATACGCCTTCTATTTTGCCGGCATCAAAGGCTTTCTGACGCTGCCCGAGGGGCTTAAAACCATCGGCGAAAGCGCGTTTGAATCCTGCAGCAACATGGGTGGCAATCTCTATCTGCCCTCGACGCTTGAGTCGATTGGCTCCCGCGCCTTCAAGGGCGACTACAACATTCAGTACATCGTTCTGGAAAGCCTGACCGCGCCCACGCTGGGCGAGGACGTCTTCGCGGGCTGCGATTATCTGTACGACATTGACCTGAACGCGCACGGCACTCGTCAGGAGATGCAGCAGTGGCAGGCGTATGTGGACGCGCTGGGGCTTCCCTGCCGCGTGTGGCGCGCGCAGGACCCGACTGCCCAATCGCCTGAGAAGGGCGCGTATCGGTACGAAAACCGCGTGTTGACCGAATACACCGGCACAAAGACGCGCATTCACCCCCATCTCACCGTTTCAAAGGAGGCGGTGGTCGGTCTGGGCGACGGCGTGTTCAAGGGCAACCAGACCATCGAATACTTCTCCGTCGCCCACAACGACGAATTCACCACCATCGGCGCGGAGGCCTTCATGAACAGTTCCCTCCGGAATGTGGATCTGTTCGACTCCGTGACCACCATCGGCGCGCGGGCGTTCGCGGGCTGCACGCAGCTGGAAGCCCTGACCCTGCCCGACTCACTGACCACCATCGGCGAAGGCGCGCTCGACGGCCTGACAGGGCTGAAAAAGCTGGTGATTCAGTGCGATCCGGCAATCATCCCCGCAGGCGTGTTTGCAAATCTGCCCGCTTTGAGCGACGTGACCATCGAATTCGGCGCAATTCCGGCGCATATGTTCGAGGGCAGCGGCGTGACCGTGCTCACGCTGGGCGCGGGCGTGACCGAAATCGGCGACAGCGCGTTTGCCAATACCGCGCTGACAAGCGCCGAAATACAGAACGTGACCGCCATTGGCGCGGGCGCGTTTGAAGGCTCCGCGCTGGAGCGTGTACAGCTGAACACTGCCGCTTCCGTGGGCGAGAGAGCCTTCGCGAACACAAAGCTGACGAAGATGGTCATCCCCACTGCCGGCAGTTTCCCGCTTTCCGCCGTCGAGGGCACGAGCGTCGAGCTGCGTCTGCCCGCCGACGCGACCGATGAGCAGCTTGCCGCGTGGAACGAGACGCTCCAGCGCCCGTGGTACGACCACATGCTGCGCGAGGGCGAAGTAAGCAAATTCGTAAAGATGCCCTTCGAGCCAACTCCCGCCGAGAACTTTGAGTTTGATCCGGATACCGGTCTGATCGCCGCCTACATCGGAACCGACGTGGATGTGGTCGTGCCGCGCGAAATCAACGGCGTAACCGTGGTAGGCTTCAAAAACTACAACGCCTTTGACGCGTGCCATGACTATACAGATTCCTCTGTGACGAGTGACCGTACCGAGTGGGTGCGCCTGCGCACGCTGGTGCTGCCCGAAACAATCAAAGAGCTGCCAGGCATGATGCTCGCCTACTGCCAGCAGCTGGAGACCTTCGTCTGCTACGCGCCCCTGGAGAGCACCGGCGGCAATCAGTTTATGCTCTGCCGGAGCCTGAACAACGTAATCTTCGTCAACGGCGTGCGCGAAATCGACAATTACGCCTTCGACAGCGCGGGACCGCTGGGCAACCTGTACTTTGGCGAGCATCTCATAAGGATCGGCCAGCAGGCGTTCAATTTTGCCGGTCTCAGTTCCTTCGTCGCCGATGCGGAGCGTGTGGAATACGGCGCGTTTACTGAATGCAAGAACCTGACCAGCCTGCACTTCACCAGCAAGATGAAGGACTTCGGCGAAAACTGCATCATCAACTGCCCGAACCTTGCCGAAATCTGCTTCGACGGCTGCGATTTGACCGCGTCCCCCATGGGACTGATGATGAACGTCGCGCCCAAGCTGACCGTGCGCGTGCCCGAAGGCATGAGTGAAGAAAACCTCAGGCACGCTCAGAATTGCCAGAGCTGGAGCGAAAACCGAAGCGAAGTTACCGTAATCACCGAACCATGCGCCCACGCGAAGCCCACGCTGCCCGATTTGCCTGCGCTGCTCCCCACCCTGAAGCTGGATGCGAGCGTGGAAACCGCCGCGCCCGCGCAGTCCGGCACGTTAGGCGCGGCTGAACCCGAAATTGCGCCTGAACCCACCCCCATTCCCGAACCTGTCGCGCAGAGCGCTGGCATTCCCGATGAATATCTGGGCGTGTGGTACGGCGTGCGCATGGAGATAGGGGGCACACCCTATCCGCTGGCCGACATGGGGCTGGATGCGACCTTCACCATCGGCGCGGACGGTGCGGCTGAAATGAACACGAACGGCGACGTGGACAGCATCCATTGCGCCATGCAGGACGGCGTGCTCATGGCGGACGGCATATCGTTCACGCTGCAGGACGCGCTCCTCACGGTTTCCATGGACGGCGTGACCATGGCGTTCAGCCGCGAGAAGCCGCAAGCCTCAAGCGCGGCCGTCCCGAACATCAACGAAAGCGCCATTATGGACGATTTCAGGGGCTTCTGGACGCTTGCGCGCGTCACAGCGGACGGCATCACGCTGCCCGCTGAAGCCGCTGAAATGGCGGGGGATACGCTGGTTATTTACGGCACTACCTGCGACCTGACCCTGCATGGTACGACGCTGGACGGTCTGTCCTGCCGCATGGACAATTTCACGCTGCTCATCTCCATCCTGAACGGCGAGGCTGCCGTCACGCTGCGCGAGGATGGAACGCTCAGCCTTGAAATGAGCGACCTCACGCTGTGGTACGAGCGTACCGGCGATGCCCCCGAAGCGGCCGCTGAACCAACTGCGGAATTCAATCCCGCCGTCACGCCCGAACCCGCCGTCGGCGCCGAGATTATGCTGGAAAAGAAGTACGTCATGACCGACGCGGATGTAAGCGGCTACAACATGACCGCCGCGCAGCTGGGCAATTATGAGTATTCCCTTCTCTTCCATGAGGACGGCACCGTCAAATTGGTCATAGCAGGCGCGGATATTCCCGGTCTCACATGGGTCTTTGGCAAAGCGCCCACGGAAGCGGGTGAGGTCGACGGCATTGTCATCAACTATTACACACAGGCGCTGTACATCGTGCCCACGGAAAAAGGCTGCGATATGGACTATTTTGGCTCTATGCTGATCCATTTTGCGCCGGAAGAATCCGCAAAATAATGCCGTTTCTGAATGAAGCACTGCGCTGTGCTACGCGGAACGAGCGGCCGTCATTTCTTTTTCATTGATCAAACAAAAAGAGGAGGATTTTCCCCCATGAAGAAAATAATCGTTTTCCTGTTGACCGCACTGCTGATGTTTTCCGTGGCCTTCGCCGATTCTGTTCCGATGAGCAAAGCGGATCAAATGGCCAGTCTGGTGAAGAATTTTCTGGAAGAAAATGAATTCCCCTATGAATATGACGACTATACCTTCACCGTGCCCTTTTCCGTCGATAACTCGATGGAATACGCCTTTATAACCGTTTATATCTACGATGATATGCTGTCCGTGTCCGTGGACGCGCCGATTCACGGAACCCGGGAGGTCTTTGAAAAGATGGCCGTGTTCACCACGCTGGTCAACAACGAGATCTACTATGCGCAGTTCCGCCTCGATCTGGATGGAGACGAATTCTATATCTCCTGCCGCTCCTGCAACCTGGTGGAGGACGTTCTCCCCGGCGAGAACGAGCTGTTCTACCTGTTCGCCATGCCGCACAGCTATATGGAAGACTACGGCGACGGCATCGTGGCGGTACTCAACGGCGGCGATCCCTACGAAGCATTTGAAACCTGTCAGGCGGCGGTAGACGCGCAATGACAAACATCACCAATCCATACTTGAGCGCAAAGGCTGTCGCCAAGAAAAAAACGGATATTCCCGTTGTGCTGGTCTGTGCCATTTTTGCGGCGGCGACCGTCTCCGCGACGATAACGATGTTTTCGCAGGGGAAAACGCTGTCCGGCGTGATGGGTATTTTCCTATTCGCTGCGCTCATAACGCCTGTCTTTCGCATTCTTCGCCATGCATACCGCAGAGCCTGCGCGCGCCGTATCGCAGGCGCGCTGCTCCCGCTGACCGAAAAAAGCCTGACCTTTGACCAGCTCGGCACGGTTCTCTCCTCGAGCAAAGCCCTTGAGCAGCTCAGATCGCTCATCGGCACGGGATACCTGCAAAACCTGCAGATTAACGCTGCGACGCGCACGGTTGCGCTGTACACGCCGGAGGGCACATTCGTGCAGTGGATCTGCCCCGGCTGCGGCGCGAAGAACAGCGGCCGACGCGGCAGCGCGCCGCGCTGCACATACTGCGGTCAGCCATACGCAAAATGACAGCCAGCCCCCCGGCGTTCATGACAGCAAGAAAATGGTCAATTTCTGCGCCACGCCGGGGAGCATAGCACACCCCAATTCCCCCTTCCAGCACTCAAAAGAGCGCTCGCCAGCCTTTCCGCTGACGAGCGCGTTCTATTTTTATACTATTTTCAAATTCACGCCCGCAGGGAATCTCACTGTCCCGCGGCCGGCGTCGGCAGCGGCTCCGGCGTGCGGTCATCCGCCGCGACCTCCGGCGTGGGCGTCGCTGACAGTTCCTCCGCATACAGCAGATTCAGCGTCTTGACATCCGCCGTCCCCGTCGCAGACAAACTGTTCGCCTTCTGGAACGCTTTCACCGCGTTCTGCGTGCCCGCCAGGAACGTGCCGGAGCACTTGCCCGAATAGTAGCCAAGATCCGTCAGCTTCCGCTGCATCCAGTACACATCCTCGCCGGAGCTGTTCACTTTCAGCGTCCGGAAGGGCTGCGGCGGCATCGTCCCGGCGCGATAATCCGGCTCGGCGGTCGGCTGCGGCGTGACGTAGGGCAGCATGTTCTTCGTGTTCAGCGAGGGGAGCTTCAGCGCGGCGCGGAGTTCCGGGTCAGCGGGCATATCGGCGCGAATCGTGACGACCGTCCCTGCGCCGCAGTTGTTATAAATCCACTTCGCATCCGCAACGGTCAGGCGAATGCACCCGTGCGACGCGCGCTTGCCGAGGTTCTTGTAGGACTTGACCGACAAATCCATCGTGTTGACCGTGTTGTAAATGACGGAATGGAACGCAATGGACGAGTTGATGCGCGTCCAGTACTGCGCGTGGCTGCCCCACTCCGGGAAGTAGCACCAGCGCGCCGTACGCCCGTTGAGTGTGAATGTGCCGATATCCGACGGATTCTTGCGCGTGCCGGTGGAGCAGAGCATCTGCCGCACAACAACGGTGTAATCGCCGTTTTCGTCGCGCCCGTAGACGGTCGTCACCTGATTGTTGACGTCCACCGTGATGGCAAACGGCACAGGCGTCGGTTCGGGCGTAGGCTTCGGATCATCAGCCGCGGCACGCACATCCGGGTCGTTGAACAGCGCGTTCCATGTGTTTTCGCCCACGATGCCGTCCACACTCAGCGCGTTCTGCTGCTGGAATGCCTTCACCGCGTTGCGCGTGTGCCCCAGAAAATTGCCGCTGATGTTGCCGGAATAGTACCCCAGTTCCGTCAGGCGGGTCTGCACGAGCTTGACTTCTTCGCCCTTGGACTTGTTGTATTGCAGTTTCTTGACGAACGCCACCGTCGGCGCGGGCGTCGGGGTGGTGGTTTCATCCGAGAGGTGCATTCCGGGCGTGGGCGACGGGGTGGGCGTCGCCGCGGCGGACGAATCCCGGCTGATGGCATCGCCGCTGAACAGGCGTTCCAGCGTCTGCACATCCGCTTCGCCCGTAATCGGCAGGGCGTTCGCCGTCTGGAACAGGCGGATGGCTTCCTGCGTCGCGGGCAGATAGCGCCCGGAAATCTTGCCCGTGTAGTAGCCCAGCGCCATCAGGCGAATCTGCGCCTGCCGCACGTCCTCGCCCACGCATCCCAGCCGCAGTGGGCGATAATCCGCCGCATAGATGGCTTCCTGCGTCGCTTTGTCCGCCACGCCCGTCACCGCAAGGGCAAAATCTCGCTGGAAATCCTCCACCGCGGTTTGGGTCGCCTCGCCATAGCGCCCGGTTACGTCGCCGCTGTAATAGCACAAATCCGTCAGCGCGGTTTGCAGGGCGGACACGTCGTCGCCCTCATCATTCAGGGTCAAATCGCGCGTGATGTTCGCCGCGCCCTCCGTCCACTCCACGCTGTCATCCGGCACGGCCTCCACCGCATCCTCCGCCGACGCGAAGGGCAGTATCATCATCACCGCCAGCAGGAGCGCCGCCAGCGTTCGTTTCCACAAAGGCATCAAAAGCACCTCGTTCATGCTGATATTCAGGGATACGATTCTATTGTACTGGTTTTTCGCGCAGTTTGCAAGCGGATTTTTCCCCACGCAAAAGGCTGCCAAGCGTTCTGCGCCTGACAGCCCTGCGGTTATTGCCATTAGGAAGTTATTTTTTCAGCGACACCTTGTGTGTCTCCTGATTTTCGCCGTCCGCTTCCGGCTTGGGTGCCTCTGCCGGAACGTTCTGCGCTTGCAGCTTCTCCAGCTTTTCGGCGATTGCCTGCATGTTGGCGGCGATGCTGCGGATGTTCTCGTCGCGCGTTTCCTCCACCCACGGCGAACCATCCGCCGGACGGAGCGAATCAACGCCGATTCGGATGAGGTCAATCAGCGCCCAAATGCCCGCGCCGCCCGCGGTAAGCAGCTTCAACACGCCCAATTTCGTGTAGCCGAGGTAGAAGCGGTCAACGCCGAAGAGCCCCGTGAATCAAGCCCAGCAGCCGAAGCACCACCGCCAGCACGATAAATGCCCGATTCAGCCCTTTTCTTTGAATTTCCACGTCATTTTCCTCCCTTGTGATTCCTTACTTTCATTCTACCCTCCCCTCAAAAAAACTCAAGCGTTCTTTTTTTTAATGATATAATTTGGGCATCCTAACAAAAGCATCCCGAATTGTTGTGGAGCCTCACAAGAGGATTCCGCTGCTTGCTCCGTCCGGGCAGCAAAAAAGACTGCCCACACTCGGCAGGCAGCCTCGCTTCTGATAATTTCCTCATCAATATCGGTAGTTATACTGATAGCTGCTGAACCCATCCATGATCGACACGCCCATCACCATTCCAGCAATCGACAGGATAACCACCACGATGACCGCCACCAGCACGCCGCACCAGTAACCGCGCGCAAAGTTGCGGCGGTTCAGGTTGTCGTCATTCAGCGCAAAGACGATGGCGAGAATCCAGCCAATGACCGGAAGCGTGAACAGGATGCCATAGCCCACATACGCCCACGGCGACAGCAGTCGATACTGATTGTTTTCGTTCTCACTCATGCAAAAAGCCTCCTTTTTCATCAGGCGGATTTGTCCGCCGTGATACCCCTTTCAGTTTTCCCTTACTCCTGATAGTCCTGCAGCGACACCGACACCATCCGGCTCACGCCCTGTTCCTCCATCGCCACCCCGAACAGGCTGTTGCAGCGCTCCATCGTCCCCTTGCGGTGCGTGACGACGATAAACTGCGTTCCCTTCGAGTATTCCTTCAAATAATCCGCGTAATACCCGATATTCGCGTCATCCAGCGCGGCTTCAATCTCGTCCAGAATGCAGAACGGCGTGGGCTTCAATTTCAGCATCGCGAACAGAATCGCAATGGCCGTCAGCGCGCGTTCCCCGCCGGAGAGCAGCGACAGGAGCTGCAATTTCTTTCCCGGCGGCTGGGCGTTGACCTCGATGCCGCAGTTCAGCGGGTCGTCGGGATCCATCAGCTTCAGTTCCGCGTGGCCGCCGCCGAACAGGCGCGTGAACGTCTCGGCGAAGTACCCCTGCATCTTCGAGAAGTTCTCGACGAATGTAGAACGCATCTGAATCAGCAGCCGCTCAATGAGTTCGCGCAAGTCCATTTCCGCGCGCTTCAAGTCCTGCTGCTGGGCGGTCAGGTCGTCCACACGCGCCTTGGTTTCGGCGTATTCCTCCACCGCCCCGACGTTGACCGTCCCCAGCGCGCGAATCTGCCCTTGCAGCTCGGCGGCGCGGCAGTCGCTTTCCTTCTCGTCGAAGGGCGTGCGGCGGAACTCCTCTGCCCCGGCGTAGGTCAGCTTGTAGGTGTCCCAGATGCGGTTTTGCAGATTCTTCTGGTCGCCCTCGATGCGCGCCTTCGCCAGCTCGGTCTTGTGCAGCTTCTCGCTGTCACGGTTGTAGGCTTCGTGCAGGTTTTCCATGTCGCTGAGGATGTCACGCAGGTCACTTTGCGCCTGTGAACGTCGCTGCTCGATGGCCTGCGCGGCGCTCTCCTGCCGCAGCTGCTCCTTCTGGCGGCGGGCGGATTCGGCTTCCTCGCGCTTCATGTCGTTCTCGTCAATGGCGTCCAGTTCGTCCATCTCGTGCAGCAGCTGTTCGCGGCGCTCCTGTTCGCGGAGGATTTGCGCCTGATCCTGCTGCGCGTGGGCTTCGTCGCGCTCCAAGTCGCTTAAGCCGTGGCGCAGGTCGGACAGTTGCAGCGTGCGCACCATCAGGCGGTCGTTTTCCGCACTGGCTTCCGCGCGCGCCTTGACCAGCGCATTCTGCATTTCAATGGTCTTTTGCTCCATCGCGCTCTGGTCGCCCTGCGCGCCCGTGCGCTGATGTTCAATGGTCTCCAGCTGCTGGCGAATGTCCTCCAGCGACTGATGCAGCTGCACGCGCGCCTGCTCAGTCTCCTGCATCCGCTGCAAATGGGTGTTCAGGTCGGCGGATACGCTTTCGCGGCGCGCCTGTTCGCGGGCGACGGCAATCTCCTGCTGATGCAATGCGTTCACCGCGTCGCTGACCTTCTGCCGCTTTTCCTGCACCGTCTGCTGACGCTGCGTCAGTTCCTGACGGCACTTGTCCAGTTCCGCGCGCCCGGTTTGCAGCTTCGCGGTCAATTCCTTCAGTTCACGCTCGCGGCTGAGCAGGTTGGACACCTTCGACTGCGCCGAACCGCCCGTCATCGAGCCGCCGGAGTGCATCACGTCGCCCTCCAGCGTCACCAAACGGAACGCGTGATTGCCCGCGCGCATAATCGGAATGCCGTGGTCGAGGTTGTCGGCAATCACCGTGCGCCCCAGCAGATTTTCCACAATGCCGCGGTATTCCGGCGCGCACTGCACCAGTTCACTCGCCACGCCGAGGCAGCCCGGCAGCTTCAACGCATTGCGCTCATTGCCATAGAGCGTTTTGCCGCGGATGGCGCTCATCGGCAGGAACGTCGCGCGCCCCAGCCGATTCTGGCGCAGGTAGTTAATCAGTTCCTTCGCCGTCTCTTCGGTGTCGGTGACGATGTTCTGCTGCGCCGCGCCAAGCGCCATATCAATCGCCGTTTCGTACGCCTGCGGAACGGTCATCAGCTGCGCCAGTACGCCCTTGACGCCCGTCAAGCCGCGCTGCTTGGCGTAGGTCATCGCGCGGCGAACCGCCATGTTGTAGCCTTCCATGTCGCGCGTCATTTCGGTCAGGACGTTATGACGGCTCGCCGCCGCCTGCATATCGGCGGATTGCTTTTCGACATCCGCGCGCAAATTGGCATACGCGGCATCCGCCTCATCCGACGCTTGCCGCGCCTGCGCCAGCTTCTCCTGACACTGCTGCTGATGCTGATTTTCTGTTTCCAGCTGCTTTTCGACGGCAGTCAAGGCTTCCCGCAGGGCAGCTTCCTGCTCCTGCAGTGCCCCGCTGGATTCTTCAATCTCCGTCAAGCGCGTTTCCATCTGCGCCTGCATCGTGTTCAGGCGCGTCTTGTCGTTGCGCACATCGGACAGGCGGTTCATTTGGTCAATGACAGCGGCTTTCTGCGCTTCCAGCGCTGCGTCCGCTTCCTTTTCCTTCGCCTGCGCCTTTTCGGCGGCTTCCTGCGTCGCCCGGAGGATTTGCTCCGCGTCGGCAATCAGGCTGTGCTGCTTCTCCACGTCCGCCTGAATCCGTGCATGATCCTTCTCGATTTCCGCCAGCCGCTCCTGGGCTTCCTCCTGCTCGCGGACGATGCGCTGCCGGTTCTCGCTGCGCGTCTCGCGGCGGCTTTGCAGGGCGGAGAGCTTCTTCTGCGATTCGTGCACATGCTCGGCGCATTCCATCAGTTCGGTGCGCGCCTTCGTGATGGCTTCCTCCAGCTGATCGATGCGGTTCTGCGTCTCGTCGCGGCGGGTGGTCTTGTCGGTCAGGTTGCTTTCCGTGTCCGCCAGAATCGTCTGGACGGTCAGCAGTTCGCTTTCCAGTTCGGACAAGCGCGCCCGCGCCCGGTCGGAGCGAATCAGGAAGAGGTTCAAGTCCAAATCCTTCAGTTCGGTGGACAGCTCCAGATACACGCGGGCGTTGCGGCTCTGTTCTTCCAGCGGCTTCAGGCGTTTCGTCAGCTCATCCAGAATATCATCGACGCGCTCCAGATTTTCCAGCGTCCGCTGCAATTTCTTGTCCGCTTCTTCCTTGCGCGCCTTGAACTTGACGATGCCCGCTGCTTCCTCGAACACCTGCCGGCGATCCTCGCTCTTGCGGGAGAGAATTTCGTCAATGCGCCCCTGCCCGATGATGGAGTATCCCTCTTTGCCGATGCCCGTATCGCGGAAGAGGTCGACCACGTCCTTCAAGCGGCAGGCGGTGCGGTTTAAGTAATATTCGGATTCGCCGTTGCGGTAGACGCGGCGCGTGACCATAACCTCGGCAGCTTCCATCGCCAGCGCATGGTCATCGTTGTCAAACACCAGCGATACTTCGCAGTACGACAGCGGCTTGCGCTTCTGCGTGCCGTTGAAAATCACGTCGGACATACTCGCGCCGCGCAGGGTTTTCGCGCTCTGCTCGCCAAGCACCCAGCGCACCGCGTCGCCGATGTTGCTCTTGCCCGACCCATTCGGCCCGACGATGCCCGTTATGCCCTCATCAAAGACGATTTCCGTCCGCTGGGCAAAGGATTTGAAGCCATACAGCTCCAATTTTTTCAGCTTCATTTATTAACTCCCATAGCGGGGATGCCCGCTGGTTCATGGGTATTCCAATAAACACCCATAATAAGTATAGCACAAACCCTCTTCTTGGACAACTGCCGCCGCCTGATTTTCCATGCTTTTTCCCCTCCCTTTTTCCCTTCTACCCGTTGCAAAGGCGGGCATTTCCTGCTATACTGCAAGCAGATTCCTGCAAAGCAAAGGAGAAGCATTATGTTCCGTCCCCTCTGCGCGGAAAATCCGCTGCCTGCCGCTCGGCGCGTCTATGAATACCTGCAATCGCTTTCCGGCAAGTGCCTGACCGGGCAGATGGAAAGCCAATGGTGCCGCTCGACTGAGCATGAAATCAGCTATCTGACCGATGTCACCGGTCGTCAGCCTGCCATTCGAGGGCTGGATTTCATGGATAACGACTATCTGGGCGTGACGCAGCGCGCGAAGGACTGGTGGGCGCGCGGCGGCATTCCCACCATCTGCTGGCACACGGGCGCGGATTTCTTCTCCGGTTACCCCGAATGCCGCGAAAGCGAACTGGACTGGGTTTCCGCTTTTGTGGACGGCACGGAAGCGAACCGCCGTCTGCTGGATGGGCTTGACCACGCTGTCCCCTACCTCAAGCGCTTGCAGTCAGACGGCGTTCCCGTTCTCTGGCGACCTTTCCACGAGATGGACGGCGGCTGGTTCTGGTGGGGACGCGGCGACGCGGAGAATTTCGTGCTCCTGTGGCGGCTGATGTACGACCGCTACACGCATGTTCACGGCCTGCGGAATCTAATTTGGGTGTTGGGCTTCTCTGACGCGACGGAGGATTTGCGCCCGTGGTATCCGGGGGACGACGTGGTGGACATTCTCGGCGGCGACAGCTACAAGGTCGGCGCGCAGGGGGATTTATACCGGCGCTGTGCCGCGCTTGCCCCGGCAGGGATGCCGATTGTGTTCCACGAGTGCGGACAGATTCCGACCCGCGCGGAGATGGACGCGACGAATGCCCCGTGGGCGTACTTCATGGTGTGGCACACCAGCTGGCTGACGGACAGCAGCAAGGGGAACACGCCGGAGTCGCTGCGGGTGATTTATCGGGATAGCAGCTTTGTGACGCTGCATCAGCTGCCGGATTTCATCGAAAGCGACGAATGATTGCTGAAAAACATGCAAGGAGGTTATTCTCATGACCCTTCACGAACAAGTCACCGATATTCTCGCCTCCGCTGTCGAAGCGCAGGAATGCGCAGGCATCAGCGTACTGGTGCGGCGCTGCGGAGAGGAAATGCTCTATACGCAGGCGGGCATGTCCGACGTTGCGTCGGGGCGGCTGATCCACCGCGACAGCATCTTCCGCCTGTACAGCCAATCCAAGCCGATTACGGCCGCCGCCGTCATGCTGCTTGCGGAGCGCGGGCAGATTGACCTGATGGACGGCGTAGACCGCTATCTGCCGGGCTTCCGAAATGCGCGCGTCGTCGATAAGCAGGGCACGATTCGCCCCGCGACCCGCGCGCCGTGGCTGATGGAGCTGCTCGGCATGACGGCGGGCGTCTGCTACCCTGACAGCGACCCGGCGGGGCAGTATGCCGCAAAGGTGTTCGACGAAGCAACGCAGGAAATCCTTGCGGGCGGCGGCGTGCCAACGGTGGAGTTCTGCAACCGCTTGGGGCAGCAGCCGCTGTCCTTCCAGCCGGGCACGCACTGGCGCTACTCCACCTGCGCGGACATCCTCGGCGCGGTGGTGGAGGTCGTCAGCGGAATGCGCTTCGGCGAGTTCCTCCGCAAGGAGTTTTTTGAGCCGCTGGACATGGTGGACACCGGCTTCTACGTTCCCGAAAGCAAGCGGAATCGCCTTGTGACCGCCTACAAGCGCACGGAAAACGGACTTGTGCCGTGGACAAGCACCCACCTTGCCGTCGGCGTTTACGACCGCGAACCCGCCTTTGAATCCGGCGGCGCGGGGCTTGTTTCGACGCTGGAGGATTACAGCCACTTTACCGATATGCTGCTGGCGGGCGGCACTTACGAGGGGCGGCGGATTCTCTCGCCCGCGACAGTCGCCTGCATGACGCAGCCGCAGCTGAAAGACGCGGTTCGCCGCGATATGTGGGATTCGCTGGACGGGTACAGCTACGGGCACCTGATGCGCATTTGCGCTGAACCGGGGCGCATCGCCGGATTAGCTTGCGCGGGCGAATATGGCTGGGATGGCTGGCTGGGAACATACTTCGCCAACTTCCCCGGGCAGCAGATGACAATTCTGTCGATGCAGAACACGGTTGATTCCGGTACGACGCGGGTGGTTCGACAGATGCGCAACGCGGTTCTGGCGGCACTCAGCCGCGAAAATTAACCATAAAGGAAACGCGCTCAAGCCGGGGCGCAAAAAAGGGTCAAGGGACAATGTCCCTTGCGGAGTCCAGAGGCAGCGCCTCTGGTGGGGCTTGGGGCAACGCCCCAACTGTTGGGCGTGTGACCATTTCAAAGGAAAAGTCAAGCCCGACACCTTGGTCGCAGGCAGCGAAGCGTCCCTGCGCACTAACTAAAAAACTCCCGCTAATACTATTTCCAAATTCACCTGCGCCATCTGCTTGCGCCTTTTCCGCTCTGTCGTCCGGTCGTTCCATTTAGCGTAGCGCTGCTACGCTGCATTCCACTCCCGTTAGCCAGAGCGAAAAATTCGCGGCGCATCTTGGCGCATTCTCATTTGGAAATAGTATAAAATCCAAGTAACATCCAGAGGGCGACCGCAGACTTCGTCTGTTTTCATTGCCCTCTGGCTGCTGCTCTAAAGCCCATTATGGAGAAAAAATCAGCTTCAAAATCCATACTACTATAATGAGGAAGTACACACCATGCAATGCGGTGACTACACCTACCGCGCCATCGACACCGGCGCGGAAATCATGGAATACTACGGGCAAGGCGGCGAAATCACCCTTCCGGAAACGCTCGACAGCCTCCCCGTTGTGAGCGTCGGGCTGTGCGCGTTCATCATGCGCACCGACCTGACCGCCGTCACGCTCCCTAAAACGCTCCGACACATCGGCGGCAGTGCCTTCGAGGGCTGCTCGGCGCTGACAAGCATCACGCTGAATGACGGGCTGGAAACCATCGAGTACCGCGCGTTCGCGTCCTGCACCGCGCTGCGCGAAGTCGTGTTCCCCGATTCAGTGACAGCCGTCGGCGGCGCTGTCCTTTCGGGCTGCACCGCGCTGAATAGCGTCCACCTGCCGAACACACTGACCGTCCTGCCCATGCAGGCGCTGATGAACTGCACGTCGCTGGAATTCTTGAATCTCCCGGACACCCTGACCCGCATCGACCACGAAGCCCTGCGCGGCTGCACACACCTGACGGCACTCGCCATTCCCGCATCCGTGCGTGAAATCGGGCATGACGCGCTGACGGGCTGCTCCCGGCTGAACGCGCTGACCCTCCCCGCCCCCTTCAGCGCCCGTGCGCGTGACCTGCGCGTCGGGCTGGGGCTGATGACAGAGGGCGATACGCTCATCGTCGGCTCGTATCTGGGGCAGGCAGAAAAGGGCAGCACCTACTCGGTCATCGAGTACATCGGTTCGGATACGGAGCTCATCATCCCCGCGTTCATCGAGGGCTGCCGCGTGACGAAGTTCAATCAGCGGATTCTGGAGGACATGGACAGTCTGCGGATTTTGTCCGTCCCGGCGGGGTTTGTGGTTGAACCGACGCTGGTGCCGGAAGGCGCTCAGGTGGTTGTGCGCCCGCAGGTTTAATTTGCAAACATAGTTTCCACGGACGAAAGTTGGATAAAAAGGAGTAACAAAATGAAGAAACTGCTGATGGTGCTGATGCTGCTGGGCGGCGCCGCGTTCGCGGAGGAGAACGAAGAGGACACGACCCCCGTCGTTGCGCCGATTGTCACGTTCAAGAGCGGATTCTACGTCGGGTATCTCGACCGCGAAATCAAAATCACCGTATCGTGCAAGAACAAAAGCAGCGCAACTGTGCCTGAGAAGTATCTGGAGCTGCGCAACCACCGCGGCGAAGTGCTGGAGCGCGCGTTCTGGCGCAATCCGCGCTACGACCTGACCTTCTCGGTCTATGTGACGGAGGACATGCTGGGCGGCAACAAGCTGTCTGTCTGGCTGGACGGCGAGAAAGTGAACGAAACAGATTCCTTCGCCGCGTTTTCGGACATCAGCCTGCCGCGCGTCACCCGCCTGACCCCCTCTGAGCCTGCTGTCGGCGTGATGATTGTTTGCAGCGGCGCATCAGAAAAGCAGCTGACTGACATGCTGAACACGCTGGACAAATACGGCGTGAAGGGGACATTCTACGTCACGGGCGATTTCGTGCGCCGCAACCCGGAGCGCATCCAGCGCATCATTGATGCGGGCCACGAGCTTGGCAGCCACGGCAACAACCTCATCAACATGACCGAAGTCTCCTACGCGCGTGTGCAGGAGAACATCCGCGAGCTGAACGACCTGTGCGAAGAGACTTTCGGCGTACGGCCGCGGTTGTTCTGTGCGCATTTGGGCGCGACGAACAGCATCGTCACCGCCATTGCCCGCGCGGAAGGCGTAGAAGACTGCCTGTTTGCAATCGACGCGTGCGACTGGTCGGACGCGTATAAGGATAAGGTGTATCAGATGGTGTACCGCGTGACGAGCGACCGGGTGACGAGCGGGTGCGTGGTGCAGTTCCATATCAATGGGTATCATACAGCGGAGGTGCTGGATAAGGCGCTTGATAATTGGATTAACGTAAAGGGATTGCGCCCGGTGACGGTGGGTGAATTGATGCAGCTGTCGGGGCGGGATTTCCCCCCGCTCCCGGACTACGGCGACTAAAAGAAGAGAAAGGGCTAATCGTACGGTTAGCCCTTCTTAACTTTTTTATCTTCCATCAAGCAGGAATTTTCGCCTGCAACCGCGAAATATCATTCTCGACCCCATGATTTCAGCATAAGGAGGAATTTTCCCATGTACGAAAAAGTATTTGCTTATCTGGATGCGCACGCGGAGGACTATGCCGCTCAGCTGTGCCGCTGGGTAGAAGTGCCGTCGGTGAAGGGCGAAGCCACGCCCGGTGCGCCGTTTGGCAAGGATGTGCGCCGGATGCTGGATGTGGCCATGGCGGACGCAAAGGCGTTCGGCTATGAAACCCGTGATTTCGACGGCTATGCGTGCGATATCACCCTGCCGGGCGAATCGGAAGAAGCCATCGCCGTGCTGGGACACCTCGATGTCGTTCCGGCGGGCGACAACTGGGCGACCCCGCCGTTCACCGCGACGCGCGTGGGCGACCAGATTTTCGCGCGCGGCACGAGCGATGACAAGGGGCCGGCGCTGGCGGCGCTGTATGCCATGAACGCCATCAAGGCGGCGGGGATTCCGCTGAAGAAGTCCATCCGTCTGATTCTTGGCTGTGACGAAGAATCCGACTGGGAAGACATGGCGTATTACTGCGCGCACACGGAAATGCCGGAAGTCGGCTTCTCCCCGGACGCTTCCTTCCCTATCATCAACACCGAAAAGGGCATGATTCACGGCTTCTTCACGGGCAAACTCGCGGAGGACGGCCTGCAGGTCAAGCAGCTGTGGACTGGTGAGCGCGTGAACGTCATCCCCGGCGAATCCAAGGCGCTTATCGCGGGCGGTCAGGAGGTTGCCGATAAGGTGGCGGCCTATGCCGAAAAGACCGGGCTTCCCTACACGGCGGAGGTGACCGCGGATGGCGTGTGGGTGACGGCGGAGGGCATCCCCGGCCACAGCGCGTATCCCGAAGGACGCCGCAACGCCATCGGCATGATGCTGGTACTCCTGCGCGAGATGGGCGTGACCGGCGCGCTGAAGACGCTGGCGGACGCGGTCGGCATGGAGCACGACGGCGCGTCGCTGGGCTGCGCGTGCTCGGACGAGATTTCCGGCGCGCTGACGTGCAACATGGGCATCCTGCATGTTAAGGACGGCAAGGTGACGGCGTCGCTCGACCTGCGCTGCCCTGTGGCGGCAGATTTGTCCGCGCTGACGAACGCGATTCGCGCGCACCTGCCCGGCTTTAGCGTCGATTCGCTGGAAATCAAGGAACCGCATCACGTTCCGGCAGACAGCAAGCTGGTGCGCTCGCTGCTGGACTCCTACACCGAGGTGACGGGCGAACCCGCCGCGCCGCACGCCACTGGCGGCGGAACGTACGCGAAGGTGCTCAAGCAGGGCGTTGCGTACGGCGCAGCATTCCCGGAGGATGAGGACTTGGCGCATCAGGCGAATGAGTACATCCGCGTGTCGCAGATGGTCAAGGCGATGAAGATTTATGCCGCGGCGCTGATGAAGCTGGCAGCGGAATAAGGGGCACAGGCAAAACAGGCTATGGCGAATGGGTCATAGCCTGTTTTTTATTGGTTCTTCACGGAAAGTTGGGGAAGCAAACAAGGGCTTAGGCGAAGCACCAAAAAGCTGCACGCGGAAGGGGCATGAAAGCGCGACCAACTCAATCGCGAAAAGGGGTCAAGGGGGGACTTCGTCCCTTTTCGTCTGCCCCTTGCAGGGTCAAGGGACAGCGTCCCTTGTGGGGTTTGGGGCAACGCCCCAACTGTTCCGCGTCCGACCAATCCCAAGGAAGCCACCAACAAAGGCGCAGGCAGCGAAGCGTCCCTGCCCCTAACTTTGCGCGTCCGCAGACGCGCCCCCAAGCTGCTCTTCCCCCAAGATTCCGTGAAGCGCCTGTTTTTTTATTGCACTTGGTATTTGAAAAGCGCCGAGCAAGTCTTTCGACCTGCTCGGCGTTTGATTTGTTCTTGGCTGATTACTTGACTTCGTCCCAGTCCACGATTTCGCCCGTGAAGATGTCGCGAATCTGCGCAAGCGTCAGCCCTTCGACCGCGTTGTCGTTATTCACGATGACCGCAATGCCGTCCATGCAGATGGTCACAGGGGTCAGACCCGCTTCCAGCTCGGACGCCTTGACTTCGCGGGAAGCCATGCCGATATCGAACGAGCCGTCCGCAGCGCCGCGCATACCGGTGGAGGAGTCAGAAATCTGCACTTCGATGTCCACTTCCGGGTGGAGTGCTTCGTAGGCTTCTTCGAGCTTCTGCATCAGCGGGCCGACGGAGGAAGAACCGCCGATGACAATCTTGCCTGCCACGGGCGCCGCCTGATATTCAGCCGGCTCTTTGGCGACGTACTTCTGCGCGGTCACAATTGCCTGACCTTCGGCAGAGAGAATCCAATTGATGAAGTCCTGCGCAGTCGCGGAGAGGCTATCCGCCTTGTAAGCGATGTTGAAGGGACGCGCGATGGCGTAATCACCGCTGGCGACGTTTTCGGGGGTCGCTTCGACGTAGACGGCTTCCGCACCATCTTCGGGGTTGCGGGCGACCTTCAGCGCCTTCACGGACGCGTCCATCGAGCCGAGGGAGATGTAGCCGATGGCGGCGATGTCCTGCGAAACCGTGGTCTTGACTTCGGACGTGCCGGAGTACACAGCCGCTTCGACGGTGGTCATATCAACCCTGTTGCCGTCAGCGTCCTTCTGCTCAACGCCCGTCAGTTCGATGAACGCGGCGCGCGTGCCGGAGCCGTCCTCACGGGAAACAACGTAGATGGAGTCCGCCAGCGCGACGGTGAGCGTCAGCACGAGCGAGAGCAGGATGGCAGCAAACTTCTTCATTGCAGAAAAACCTTCCTTTCTGTCCGGGACACCTTCCTGATGTCCTGTTGCCCTTGTCTTTTTCCTTGGGTACGCCTGTATGATACCGCGGGAATGTAAAGGCGGAAAGGCAGGTTAGGTTAAGATTGTGTTAATTCGGGGTAGGCTCTTCAAAAACACTGTTTTTCTCGTTTTTACTCAATTTCATCCCATTTTTGTTGAAGCGCAGCGATGAGTTCATCAATTGTCATTTCTTGATTGACGTAGTTTGTGATAATGCCTGTTTGATTCAAGTAACGAATAAACTCTGTATTAGGGAAGCGTGGAACGCCATCGTTCATTATTTCTTGGCGTAAATTTTCTGAATAAAATGGGAATTTGTCTCTGATTTCGTTTCCATATATTTCAGGCGATTGATAAACCATCTGACTCCAATTGCCTAATGCAATCTGACTTTGGCAGACTTCATCAGCAAAATCCGAAAGAAAGTTCTGCGCCTTTTGAGGATAAGCTGTGCTTTTCGGGATGCACAAAGCATACAAATCAACAACAATGCAATTCATTCCATCAAGGTTAGGGAACGGTACATAGTGGTCTGGATTTGGTGTCAACCGCAGAATCGGCTTAACCCGCTGAGCATTGTCATAATCCATAATGTACCCTTTGCGAACCATTTCAGCATAGCAAGAAATTGTTCTACGGAAAACTGCAGTATCGAATTGCAAATCACCAGTTTCGTTGTACTGTGCAGACAAATATTGCATTAGAAATAGTGGGGTTTTTAGATTTGTGTACATTAAGCATATGTCTTCCGTTTGCGATAAATCTGACTGATTGCAAGCGCACAGCAGTGTTTCCAGCGAATATCCCGCAGACTGCGGAAACTGAAAATTCGCACGGTATGCAAGCGTATCATCCAGAGAAAAAAGATTCGCTATGTAATAGTATGGCAGTCCATACATTACATCATCTTTTGACAAATAAACAGCAAGCGCAGTCCAATCGTGATTCAACGCAGTATCATTTATAGGCAGCAGCAGATCTCTTTCCACTGCTGCTTGCAGCACCTTCTGATAGAGCAGAACAGCATCGTACTCTCGATTCGTCAGAAGTGACAAATCTTCTACCGTAATATTTGCGTTTTTATAGAATATTTTATATTTTGTTTCATTTAATATTTCTTCTCTGCACTCTAAAAAGTAAAATCGCGCATCTTCCTGCTCATTGCCTAAGATATTGATTGATATTGCATTTTCTGCAGTTGATGAAAGCGAAAAAAGCATGAACCCTAAATACGCAAGTGCCAAAATTCTCTTCATCAGCATACCTCCTTAGGAAAGCAAGGTGCGTTACAGTCAATTATCCCGCCTTAAGGCACCACCGCACAATCATTCATCTCCGAGCGGACAAACAAACTCGTCTTCACAAATCGTATGCTCTACCATATGCTCATGTGTTCCAGAAATGGTACTCCAGCCGCAGTCAACACAAGTATATATCGTCGTATATAAAGACGTTCTTTTCGTGCATTTATAGTTGTTTGCACATGCAGCTGATTCTTGCTTCCAACGACTAAACGCGCCACAAGAAACGATAAACATTCTCTTCTGTCCACAGTTCTCACATTGTGACGGTTCAGCCGCTGCAAGAGAAAAGCTCAAGCTAATCGACAAAAGCGCCACACAGAGAAGTTTGGCATATTTCTTCATAATGTATCCTCCTTTCACAGCAACGCACCTTACCTATTCTTACTATATCATATAAATAACACAAAATCAACAGATTGAGGATTTTTTGTGCTTGTGATTTTACACGCTCTTTACATTCCCCAGCCCGCGCATTTTACATTCCCGTGCTATCCTAAATAGCGGGAAAGCATGAAGAAAGAAGGAATCAATCGACATGAAAGTCAAGGAGCAGGTCATGCGCTGGGTCTTTGCGGCGACAGCGGCGTTCTCCATCGCGGCCGTCGCGCTGATCTGCGTTTTTCTGTTTCTGAACGGACTGCCGTTCTTTACGAAATATGATTTGGGCGCGTTCCTGTCCGGAACGACGTGGAAGCCCGCGAACAATATTTTCGGCATTCTGCCGATGATTGTCGGCTCGCTCTACGTCACGGGCGGCGCATTGCTCTTCGGCGCGCCGGTCGGCATCCTCGCGGGAATTTATCTGGCGCGCTTCTGCCCGGTTCGCCTGCGCAAAATCATCGAACCGATGATTGGGCTGATGGCGGGCGTGCCATCGATTGTCTACGGCTTTTTTGGGCTGACGACGCTTGTGCCGCTCATCCGCGAAATGTTCGGCGGACGCGGACGCGGGCAGTGCATCCTGACAGCGTCGCTGCTGCTGGGCATCATGATTCTGCCGACCATCATCCAGCTGACCTCCGCCGCCGTCAAAGCCGTGCCGAACTCCTACTACGAGGGGTCACTGGCGCTGGGCGCGACGGATGAACGCAGCGTATTCCGCGCGACTGTCCCGGCGGCGAAATCCGGCATTCTGGCGTCGGTTGTGCTGGCGATTGGCCGCGCCATCGGCGAGGCAATGGCGGTCAAGATGGTCATCGGCAATCAGCCGCGCCTGACCTCCGATTTGCTCAGCGGCATCCGAACGCTGACCTCCGGCATCGTCATCGAGATGGGCTACGCCGAAGGGCTGCACCGCGAAGCGCTGATTGCCGCCGGCATCGTGCTGTTCGTCTTTATTCTGCTGATTAACGCTTCCTTCTCCGTGTTGAAAAGGAGGGAACAGCAATGATGACCGCCCCCGCGTACCGCGCGCATCCCATCAGGAATTTCTTCCGCAATGAAGGCAACCGCTGGCGGCGTCATCCAGCCAGCGCGCTGCTGCGGCTGCTGTGCCGCCTGTCGGTGCTGATTACGATTTTCGCCCTGCTTGCCATCGTCATTGACCTGCTTGTCAAGGGCATTCCGCACCTGACGCCGGAGCTGTTCAGCCTGAAATACACGACGGAAAATCAGTCGATGCTGCCTGCCATCATCAACACGCTGCTGATTGCGCTGGTTGCGCTGCTTGTCGCTATCCCGATTGGCGTGGGCGGGGCGATTTATCTGGCAGAGTACGCCAAGCGCAACTCGCCGCTGGTGCGCACCATCCGCCTGACCGCCGAAACCCTGCAGGGCATTCCCTCCATCATCTACGGCTTGTTCGGCATGGTGTTCTTCACCGCCCTGCGCATCAACCTGACTTTGCTCTCCGGTGCGCTGACGCTTTCCCTTATGGTGCTGCCGCTGATACTGCGCACGACCGAAGAAGCGCTGCTCTCCATCCCGGACAGCTACCGCGAGGGCAGCTTCGGCTTAGGCGCGGGCAAACTGCGCACGGTCATCAAAATCGTGCTGCCGCCCGCCATGCCGGGCATTCTCTCCGGCGTGGTGCTGGCGATTGGGCGCATCGTGGGTGAAACCGCCGCGCTGCTGTTTACCGCCGGTACGGTCGCGGACATGCCCAAGCATTTTCTGCTCTCGTCCGGGCGCACGCTGGCAGTGCATATGTATCAGCTGTCGCTGGAGGGGCTGCATTACGACCAAGCGTACGCCACGGGCGTGGTGCTGCTGCTGCTCGTGCTGGGGCTGAACAGCCTGTCCAGCCTGATTTCCCGCAAAATCGGAGGAAAAGCATCATGATTATCGACATGCAGGAAGCCATCAAGAACAAAACCGCACATCCGGCTGATACGCCCGCGGACGTAAAAATCGCTATCAAGGACTTGAACCTCTACTACGGCGCATTCCACGCCCTGCACGGCATCAACCTCGACATTGAACGCGGCAAAATCACCGCGTTCATCGGGCCGTCCGGCTGCGGCAAATCGACGCTGCTGAAAACGCTCAACCGCATGAACGACCTCATCCCCGACTGCCACGTCGAGGGCAGCATCACGCTGGACGGCGAGGACATTTACGGCAGCATGGACGTGAACCTGCTGCGCAAGCGCGTCGGCATGGTATTCCAGAAGCCGAACCCCTTCCCCATGAGCGTCTACGACAACATTGCCTACGGCCCGCGCACGCATGGCATCCACCGCAAGGCGCAGCTGGACGAAATTGTGGAAAGCAGCCTGCGGAACGCCGCCATTTGGGACGAGCTGAAAGACCGCCTGAACAAGAGCGCTTTGGGGCTTTCCGGCGGTCAGCAGCAGCGACTTTGCATTGCGCGCGCGCTGGCGGTTGAACCGGAGGTGCTGCTGATGGACGAACCCACCTCGGCGCTTGACCCGATTTCGACGAGCAAGATTGAAGAATTGTGCATGGAGCTGAAAGGGAAGTACACCATTGTGATTGTGACGCATAACATGCAGCAGGCGCTGCGCATTGCGGACACAACGGCATTCTTCCTGTTAGGGGATATGGTGGAAGTTGGGGCGACAGATCAGTTGTTCTCGATGCCGCGGGATAAGCGAACGGAGGATTATATCACGGGGCGCTTCGGCTAAGGGTTGTTCGTGGAAGGATTTTTTGCTATAATGCAGGGGAAAGGATAGGCGGATTAGGGATAAAGGATAGCAGGGGAACGCGCTCAAGCCGGGACGCAAAAAAGGGTCAAGGGGCAATGCCCCTTGCGGAGTCCAGAGGCGGCGCCTCTGGT
>ERZ779889.1358-NODE-1358-length-24692-cov-12.180663_pt1 | contig 24692 bp, 20 predicted proteins | sample MGYA00511030_ERZ779889 | MGnify/ENA primary metagenome ERZ779889 (study PRJEB29588, sample SAMEA2160616) | human gut metagenome | biome: human gut; feature: human-associated habitat; material: faeces | place: Denmark | collected 2008/2010 ...
TTGTGCTGAAGTGCCTTGCAGAGAACAGCAGCCCGATCCGAAACATGAAACAATATCTGCTCGCTTCTCTGTATAACGCACCCACCACGATGCAGCTTTCCTACCAGAACCAAACCAACCATGACTTAACGATGCGGAGGTGATGAAAATTTCAAAGAAAGCAACTACGATTGCCATCGTCAACCAGAAAGGCGGCACCGGTAAGACCACCACCTGTGAAAATCTTGGCATCGGGCTGGCGATGGAGGGCAAGAAGGTCCTACTGGTGGACGCTGACCCGCAGGGGTCACTTACCATCAGCATGGGCTGGCAGCAGCCCGATGAACTGCCTACCACCCTTTCCACCCTGATGGCAAAAGCCATGAACAATCAGAGCATTCCGCCCGGTGAAGGCATCCTGCACCATGCAGAGGGCGTTGACCTGATTCCGGCAAACATTGAACTGGCAGGGCTGGAAGTTTCCCTTGTCAACTGCATGAACCGGGAAAAGATGCTGAAACAGGTGCTGGACAGTGCAAAGCACGACTATGATTTCATTCTGCTGGATTGTACCCCTTCCCTTGGGATGCTGACCGTCAATGCACTGGCAGCAGCAGACACCACCCTGATTCCCGTGCAAGCGCAGTACCTTTCCGCAAAAGGTCTGGAACAGCTTTTGCAGACCGTGCAGAAGGTCCGGCGGCAGATCAACCCCAAGCTGAAAATCGAGGGCATCCTGCTGACTATGACCGATAGCCGCACCAACTACGGACAGCAGATTGACAACCTGATTCGAGGTGCTTACGGCAGCAAGATCAAGGTGTTCGACCAGACCATTCCCCGGTCTGTCCGTGCTGCGGAGATCAGCGCCGTAGGCAAGAGCATTTTCCAGCACGACCCCAAAGGCAAGGTGGCAGAAGCCTATAAATCTCTGACCGAGGAGGTGATGGCGAATGCCGAAAGGCAGCTTAAACGTGTCGCTGAAAGGGGCAGATGACATTTTCTCCACGGAAGAATCCCGACAGGAGCAGCAGAGGGAACAGGTGCAGCAGATTCCCATCGGAGAACTGTTCCCTTTCAAGAACCACCCCTTTAAGGTTTTGGATGATGAGTCCATGCAGCGCACGGTGGAAAGCGTAGAACAGTACGGCGTGCTTTCTCCGCTGATTGCACGTCCACGCCCGGAAGGTGGCTACGAGATCATCTCCGGGCACCGCCGTCAGCACGCTGCACAGCTTGCCGGGCTGGATACGCTGCCTGTTATCGTCCGCAATATGGATGATGATGCCGCAGTTTTGCTCATGGTGGATAGCAATCTCCAGCGTGAGAACATCCTGCCCAGTGAACGGGCTTTCGCCTACAAAATGAAGCTGGAAGCGATAAAAAATCAAGGTGCTAGGTCAGATTTAACTTGTGGCCAAATTGGCCGCAAGTTAAATGGTGCAAAAGCGCGAGATATTGTCGCTGATGAATCAGGTGATAACGCCCGAAATGTACAAAGGTTTATCCGCCTGACCAACCTTGTCCCGGAACTGCTGGACATGGTGGACGAAAAGAAAATTGCTTTTAATCCCGCTGTGGAGCTGTCCTATCTGGACGAAAGCCAACAGCGGGATTTTTTAGAAGCCATGGAGGATACCCAGAATGCGCCGTCCTTATCGCAGGCGCAGCAACTGAAAAAGATGGCTCAGCAGGGAGAGTTCAGCTACGAAAAAGCCTTTGATGTGATGGGACAGGAGAAAAAGAGCGAGAAAGACACCGTGACCATCAAAAACGAGACCCTGCGGAAGTATTTCCCCCGCAGCTACACGCCCAAACAGATGGAGGAGAAGATCATCCAGCTTTTGGATGCGTGGCAGAAAAAGCAACAGCGCCGCAACGAGCGCTGACCGTAACGTAAGACCCGATGAGGTCTTTTTTGTTTGCAAAAATTTGGAGGTAACGCCTATGAACAACACGATTCCTTTTCACCCCGCAACTCACGCTCCGCAGATTACGGTGGATGTGAACATCCTGACCATTCTCGCCTTTCTAGGCATACTCCTTTTTCCTGCAAGAGCCGCCTGCCATAAACGGGCGGCTCTTGCTACATATAGAAGGATAGGAGGTCTGATCGCTATCATACCAAAAGACTGGAAATACCTCAGAGGAGACATTTACTATGCAGACATGGAGCCGCACATCGGCTCCGAGCAGGGCGGCACCCGCCCTGTGGTGGTTCTGCAAAACGATGTAGGAAACCGCTATGCGCCTACCCTTATCGTGGCAACGGTGACTTCCCGCACCGAGAAAAAGAAATACCAGCCCACACACGTTCTGATAGCCCACAATACGGCCTTTGAGAAGCCGTCTGTGGTTCAACTGGAACAGATCTTTACGATAGACAAAAGCCGCATACAACGCTTCTTGGGGCAGACTACACGGAACGAAATGCGCCGGATCGAAGAAGCCTTGATGAACAGTTTGGAAATCAATGAATGGGACAGGAGGAATGCCGATGAATGAAAAAGTGATGGTATCGCCGGAGATCCAGAGCGAAGCAGTTGTACTGCCGCAGATCGTCAGCATCAAGCAGGCAAGTCAGCGCATGGGTTTGCCTGAATATTACATCCGCCGCCTTTGCCGTGAAGTGCCGGGCATGGCATTTCAATCGGGCATCAAATGGTATATCAACCTCGGAAAGATGGCTGACTACTTCAACGGTGGAACGACAACTTCCTGACTTGTCAAGGATGTGGGCATAAACTGCGACATCCTAAAAATTAACCGCCTGAACTGCTATACTTATCGTGACAGAGATAACCACCACACAGAAAGGACGGTAAATCTATGGCATCGTTTGAATTGAGAGAACCCAAAAAGAAGCCTCGTTATTATAAGCTCATCGCAAATGTTCTGGTGAACGGCAAAATCGAACGCCGCTATGGTCGGTTTGATTTTGACCCTACCGAACTGAAAAACGCTCGTGCGCGCAACGCTGCTGCGAAAGCTGCCGCTGCCGAATTTGAACGGCAGGAACAGGAAAAGGCCGATAAAGAAGCCAGCAACGCAGGAAAGACCTTTGCGGTAGTGGCGCAGGAGTACATAGAATCTAAAAAGGCAAGACTTGCTCCTTCTGCTCGCTTAGAGGGCGATTATGACAGCCATCGTAATAAGGCGAACACAACGAGGGGCAAGGAAAACTACCTTCGGAAGATTCAGCAATTCCCTGAGTTTGCACAGAAGCCCGTTGATTCCATCAAAAAGGTGGATTGTGATTGGGTTCTGGAACAGATCGAAATTGGCGGCGCACGATGCCGCACCCATGCTGTTATCAATCAGCGTGGTCTGGAGATGAAAAAGGAATCTTGCCCGAAGCTGGCTAAGCGATGCGATTGCGGAGCAAAAACCATCGAAAAGGCATTTCGCAGCGAAACAGTCGATATTAAAACAGCAGAACAGGTGGCGATTGCGCTGGGTTGTAAAGTGGACGATGCTTTCGATGTGGAAACCATTGCAAAACCTATGACCAGAAAGAGTATGAGAGAATACGCTCTGTTTATTCGTTCTACACTGGAATATGCGGATGAAAATTACGGCGTAAAGAATCCCATGCACAAAATTCCTGCACTGGGAAGCCGGAGCAGGTCGGTAGACACCATTAAGAAGCACCAGATCAAGCAGCTTCAGGATACCTTAAAGGAAAGCTCGATGCTGGAACAGGTAATCGTTCTGTCCTTGCTCAATTCCGGTGTGCGCCGTGGCGAACTGGCTGGACTAACATGGAAAGATGTCAACTTTGAAGAATGCACCATACATATTTCTAAGTCGCTTCTGGTATTCAAAGACTATGGCTACCAGTTGACCACGACAAAGGAAAGCAACATCCGCGATGTGGACGTTGCACCGGAGTACATGGACTTCCTCAAAGAATATTATAAGTATTGGAAGTCTCAGAAAAAATTGATGGGAGGGAGTTGGCAAAAAAGTCTGGATAAGAAAAGCAGCAAGTATGCACCCTCACTCCTTGCCCTTCGGGGAACGGACTTCGTGATCTGCAACGACCACGGTTTTCCTATCAACCCGGACAGCTACGGCGCACTGGTTCGCAGGATTGGACAGCGGGCAGGCATTGAAGGGCTGCATCCTCATATGTTCCGGCACACTTTTGTGAGTATCCTCTTGTCCAACCCGGAAATCGGTGTGGCAACGGTAGCCGCAGAAGCCGGACACGCACAGCCCAGTACGACCCTTGCAATCTACACGCAGGTCTATGACAAGCGGCGCAAAGAGATTCGCAGCCAGATGAGCAAAGAACTGTATGAATGAGCAAAAAAAGCACGAAGGCCGAAACCTTCGTGCTTTTTTGGTGGAGCGAAGCAACCCAAATCCGAACCATTGCCCTCTGGGGCATCTTTGGCGGCGATTTCATCGAAAGTGATGGTTTTTGTGCCGTCTTTGTAGTTGAATGTAATCAAAACTTTTTCATCATAGAGATAAACAGCGTTCACGAACGTGTTGATAAGCGTTTCCCGGTGGCTTTTCACGTTCGGGTCGAGCTTGCGAAAGTTGGTGAGCCAAAATTTCACAAAATCTGCGCTGACTTTCGGTTTCGCCAGCTTTTCTTCCGCGATGCGAATTTCCAACTCTTTCTGCTGAGCCTCCAACTTTTCCAAGCGTCCTTTGGTCGAGCTGGTCAGTACACCTGCCTGAATCGCATTTAACAGATTCTCGATGCCGTTCTCTATATCCTTCATCTGCTTTTCCAGCAGGGGCAGCACCGTGTTCTCCTGTTCTTGAAGAATCATCACCGCATCCACGATAGACTGGATGCAGTCATCGTCATGAATCATCTTCATGGTTTCGCAGACTACCAGATCTTCCAGCCACTCTTTGCGGACGGTCTTTTTCTTGCAGGTCTTGGTGCGCTTGGCATTAGCACATTTATAATAATGGTGGACGTTCTTATTTCGACTCGTTCCGCACTCGCCGAACATCATCGCGCCACACATTCCACAGAACAGCTTGGTCGTCAGCAAATAATCGTCCTCCGCTTTGTGCCGAGCCGGAGCGCGGCGGTTTTTGGCGATTTTATCCTGCACACTATCGAACAGTTCTTTCTCAATGATAACCGGGATGCTGTCCGGCATCACAATGTCCTTAAAACGGTTCTCGCCGATATAACGGCGGTTTGTCAGCAAGGTCTGAATACTGTTATAGGTAAACTTCTGGTTGCGGTTGGTGGTCACGCCGCTGTCGTTCAGCCAGTTCATCAGTTCTTTCATGGTCGCGCCATCGTTGTACCGCTGAAAGGCTTCTACCACAAAGGGGGCTTTCAAAGGATCGATCTGGAAGAACTTTTCCTCGTCTACCGTATAGCCAATGGGAATCGTGCCGCCGTTGTACTTGCCCTTCAGAACATTCTCGGTCATGCCGCGCACGACTTTTTCAGAAAGCTCTGCGGAATAGTATTCAGCCATGCCGGTGAGCATACTCTTGACCATAATACCTGCTGGGCCTTCCGAAATTGGTTCAGTAGCCGACACCAGCTTGACATGGTTTCGCTCCAACTGGTACTCATAGTGTGCCGAATCATAACGGTTTCGGGCAAAGCGGTCAAGTTTCCAGACCAGCACAATGTCAAACAGCCGTTTCTCGCTGTCTTTAATCATCTGCTGGAACTCCGGACGATTGTCCGTTTTGGCAGAGAGTGCACGGTCAATATAGTGCTTGATGACTGTGATGCCGTTCTTCTCTGCATAGGCCGTGCACTCACGAATCTGGCCTTCGATGGATTCTTCACGCTGGTTGTCGCTGGAATAGCGGGCGTAAATTACGGCGGTCATGGCAGGCACCTCACTTTACACATCATAGAACGGCAGTGCGTTCATTCAAAACATTGTTTCGTATAATGTATATACCATATTCTATAAGAATTTGCAATACATTTTAGATGAAAAAGTGAGACACTATATCCAGAGAGGCTTTTAGGTCGATACATATGAATAGTGGTGGTTATCACGGTGATAACCACCACCATCACCCCGTAACGATCAGTGCCATCAGATAAAACTCAGTCGCATCGGGCGTGTCGGTCGGCAGAATCGTCAACTCCACGGTGTGTGTTCTATGTTCCCCGTGGTGCAGGATAGGCTGCAAATACAGGCAGTCGCCCCAGTCCTCGTCAAAGTTACCGTCCAGCAGAACAGGGTAGGCGGCGTCGCCGTCCAGAACCAGCTGCGCCCGCAGCGCCGGGCGGCGGATGGTCTTGCGGTACTGCACTGCAATGCAGGAGGCATCCACTTCAAAGGTGATTTTGTCGCCGGGCTTCTGGCCCACCCAGCCGTTTTTCCAGTGGTCCAGATGCCCCAGCTTTTCCTCCGGGTCTGCCCGGAAGCCCTCCAACTTGGGGGAGAGTTCCCGGATGGTCAGCCGCCGGGCGTTTTCGTAGGCGTTGGCGGTGAGCGGTGCCGGGAAGGCAGGCTCCTGCTCCGGTTCTTCCCGGTGGGCGTTGACCGCCTCCAGCAGCTTGATGATCTCCCCCGCCACCAGACCGTGACCGTAATCGTTTGGGTGCAGTCCATCAGGGCTGAGCAGGGTGCGGCTGGCATACTTACCGGCACGCAGATCCTTGTAAATGCTGTCCCGGATGCTGACATGTGGCACGCCGTAGTGGTCGCCCACGGCGTTGTGCTCGTCCTGTGCGGTGGCTCCGGTATCGTAGTATACGTTATTCAACAGTACCACCGCCGGGTGGGAGGGCCATGCAAGCAGCTTGCGGACAACACCCTCGTAAGTCTCCTGCCGGAAGGGAACTTCCAGATCGTTGACGCTGAAATCCACCACTACGAAATCTGGCTGGTACATCAGCACATCGGTCACGGCACGGGCAACGCCGTACAGAGAATCTGTGCCGCCGATGCCGCCGTTGACGTAGTGGAACTTCGACTGCGGAAAGGTATCCACGAACCACTGGTACACCCGGAACGCATAGGCGTTGCCGGGCTGGGTGGAAAGGCTGCCCTGCGTGATGGAACCGCCCAGAAAACCGAGGGTCAGTTCCTGCCCTGCTGCTGCACGGCGAAGCAGTTCTTTCAAGCGAGCAAAATTGGACGTGTTCATTCTAAAACTTCTCCCTGATATGCACTATGGATAATTTTTGCTGCTGGACGTCCGGACACGGCATAGGCGCTGGCGGTTCCGGAGTCAGCAGGCCAGTCCCACACGCCAAAGCCCATGACCCACGGACGCTTGGCGCAGGCGGAAAACATGGCACTATACCAATCGGCCTGTTCCAGATCGTTCCGTGTTCCCTTCAGCTCCCAGTTGTTGGGCACGGCAGAAGAACCGGTGATGTTCATGCAGCCTGCCTCGCTGAAGAGGACGGGCTTTTTGTATTTTTTGCTCACTGCCTCGATGCGGTCCAGCTGGTTTTCCCAGTCCTTCAGGGGGTAGTAGCCGCTGGAAGCGATGCAGTCTACCGCATCCCACCAGTTCACATGGTCCTCGCCGTATTTATCGCAGTTATAGCTCACCGGTCCGTGATATTGCTGCCGCACAGCGGCAATGAGAGCACGCCACTCTGCTTCCCGGTGCTCGGTCATGGTCATTTCGCACCCGGTCAGGAACAGCCCGCAGCCTTCGGCTTCGGCAAGAGCAGCGTAGTGGGTCTGGAAGGCGGTGTAGCTGGCAAACCATCTGCCCCACTGGGTCTCGCAGGGCACATCGTGGTCAAAAAAGCTGATGCGCGCCCGCCACACGCCGTTGGCGCAGTTGACGGTAGGCTTCAGCGCCACCTGCAAGCCCAACTGCTTGGCAAAGCGGATGGCACCGCATAGCTCCTCGTCTGTGGGGGTGGCATTAGTGTTCCAGTTGATTTCCTCACTATAAGGGTCAGATTGTATTCCAGAGGGCGACAGGATGACCCAGTTGGCGGCGGTGGCTTCCACCATGGCTGCCATACTGCGTTGGGCAGTCTCGCTACTCAACACGCCCCGCCGGGGAAAGGGTGCAAAATTCACCCCGTAAAAGTTATGTTTCAGCTCCATGACATCTTCCTCTTTTTATCAAAAATCAGCGTCAGATTGCACAATAAGTATAGTGCAGTTTTGGCAATTCGGTCAATATGCTGCTTCATTTTCAGCGTATGGCACAAGGAGAGGGGCAAAGCACTGGTCAACCTGACCCGAAAAAAGCCCCTGCACCGGGAGGTACAAAGGCTAAACTAAATTTTAGGTTTTATTTAGCTTACAGATTTAGCTTGCGATTTTGGGTGGAATCTGCTATGCTTCGGGCAAAACCAACGGGAGGGAACGGAAAATGGAGCAACTTACAACCGCAGCGCTGACCCAACTGCCGCAGGTGCGGGCACTGGGGCGGCACACCGGGCGTGACCCGCTGACCCTGTTCTGGACAGCCAGCGGCATAGAACTGGAATTTACCGGCAGTGAGCTGTGGGTGGATCTTTTCGCCGATTATGAAGTGGTAGAGCCGTGGGTCAGCGTGGAACTGAATGGCGCATGGGTGGCACGGTTTGCCGTGAACCCCGGCAAAAGCCGGGTGTGCCTGTTCCGGGGCATGACGCCGGGCAAGGCGAAGCACGTCCGGCTGCTGAAGGATGTGCAGGCCATGCACGATGACCCGGCGCACCTGCTGCAGATCACCGGGCTGGAATATGCAGACGGCGAATTTCTGCCCCTGCCGGAGCCGGTTTATCGGCTGGAATTTGTGGGGGACAGCATCACCAGCGGAGAGGGTGCCATCGGAGCCAAACCGGAGGAGGACTGGGTGGGAGCCTTTTTCTCGGCAGAAAACCACTACGGTCGCCTGACTGCCGATGCGCTGGGTGCCGAATACCGCTGCATCTCGCAAAGCGGCTGGGGCATCGTGTCTGGATGGGACAACGACGTGCGCCACATCCTGCCGCCCTACTACACCCGGGTGTGCGGCGTAGCCATGGGACAGCGTAACGCCGCCCTTGGTGCACAGCAGGAAAACGATTTTGCCGCATGGCAGCCGGATGCCGTCATCGTCAATCTAGGCACCAACGACACCGGCGCATTCGATAACCCGCCATGGACAGACCCTGCCACCGGCAAGCCCCACCAGCTGCGGCGGCTCTCCAACGGAGACTTCCATCCTGCGGACGCCCAAAAGGTGGCAAACGGTGTGCAGCATTTTCTGACCCTGCTCCGGGCAAAGAACCCCGGGGCAAAGCTGGTGTGGTGCATCGGGATGCTGGGCAGTGAGCTGCTGCCGGTGCTGCGACAGGGCGCGGAGCAGTACAAAGCCATTACCGGAGACAACTCTGTTTATCTGCTGGAGCTGCCCAACACCACACCGGAAACGGTAGGTGCCCGGCAGCACCCCGGCGCAGAAAGCCACCGGCAGGCGGCAAAGGTTCTGACTGCCTTTTTGAAAACGATCCTCTAAAAGTGAAAACGGGATACCGGAGCGTCCGCAGACGCTCCGGTATCCCAAAATACAAACTATATTTTCCACTGAAGATGGCCAGAGCAAAGCGGCGGCCATTCAAAATAGTACCATAGTAAAAGGGTTGCTGCACGAAGGTTTGTGCAGCAACCCCTTTTTTATCAGGTAGATTCTCTTCTTACAAAGCCGCCGGGCACGATGACGGTGGGGGCAACGGCAGGCTTATGCGCCATTTTGCGGCGCAGCTGCGCCACCACCGTTTTTGCCATGCCGTCCAAGTCCACCCGGTAGCTGGTCAGCTGGGGGCTGCAGATGGTGGAATAGCGGTAGTCATCGTAGCCGGTCACTGCCACATCCTGCGGCACACGGTAGCCGTTGCGCTTGAGGGTCTCCACCAGATTGTAGGCCACCTCGTCGCAGTTGCAGACAAAGGCCTCCGGCATCTCGTGAGGCAGGGTGAACGGAATAAAGAGCCCTCGGTCGTCCCGGTCCTCCAGCCGCCAGTCGTCCCGGATGGGCAGCCCGGCGCGGAGCAGGGCTTTGACATAACCCAGATAGCGGTCCATGATGGAGCTGGTGGACAGCACACTGCCCACAAAACCGATGTTCCGCCGCCCGGTGGAGATGAGATGCTCGGTCATCATATAGCTGCCGCTGGTGTTATCGCTGAGCACGCAGTCGGCGGCAATGGCATCATCGTAAAAATCCAGCAGCATAAAGGGCACGCCCGTCTGCACCGCTGTGGCAAGGTAGCGGCGGCTGATCTCGCCCATAAAGATGAGGCCGTCCACCTTGCGGTTTACAAGGAAGGAGGGCATATTGCAGCTTTTTTCTGCCTGCGGCAGAACGATCTCCATCAGCACCGAGATGTCCTGCTCGGCGGCGCATTTAAGCACCGCCCGGTACAGATTGGAATAAAAGGCGTTCTCGTTGAAAAAACGATCTGCCACCAGAATACCGATGCTCTCGCCGCCGGGCTGTGTATGCGCCCGGGCAGGGGGCTGATAGCCCATCTCCTCGGCAACGGCAAGGATCTTTGCCCGCATCTCGGCGCTGACGCCTTCTTTGCCTGCCAGACCCTTGGAGACGGACACGGTGCTGATGCCCAGCCGCTGCGCGATATCGGCCATGCGTACTGCTTTTGCCATGTTCCTGACCAGCTTTCTTCTTTCATTTTAGAATGAGGTAAATAACGTTCCGGTTAACTTTATGGTTAGCATAGCAGTTTTTAGTCGTTTCGTCAATGAAAAGCCAGTTAAAAAGTGCAAAATCAGCCTTAGGCTAAGCGATCTTTAAGTTAATTTTATTGTAAAAAGTTAATTAAATTATTATTTTAAGTTCAAAATCCGTGATGTATCCCGGATTTACAGGTCAGTTTTCACAAGAAAATTGCCGAATTGCCACCAAAACACCGAATCTTTTTGGTAATATTGACAGTGAATCTCAAAAGGAATATACTTAAACCACAGAAAGCGAAGGATAACAGTTAGCTAATCAAAGCTAAATTTAGCTTTCGCAAAACGGAAAAGGGTTCCACAAAAAGAAGGAGGATATCCCTATGCGTAAGATCAATCGCCGCAATTTCCTGAAGGTCACTGGTGTGTTGGCCGCAGCCTCTGCTCTTGCCGCCTGCGGCGGCAGCAGCACTTCTACCGCCGGCTCCACCGGCAGCACCGCTGGTTCCGCTGCCAGCGCAGACGGTGCAAAGGCTTACAATGAGCTGACCGTGGGCACCGACAACACCGACCTGAAGGCTGACCTGAAGATCATCAGCCACCGTACCGACCTCATCGATGACGGCACCTTTGACGGCTACGTTGCCGCATTCCAGAAGCTGTATCCCAACATCACCATCAAGTACGAGGGCATCACCGACTATGCCAACGACATGACCACCCGTCTGACTTCCAACGACTGGGGTGATCTGTGCATGATCCCCACCAACATCCCCCTGACCGAGTTGGGCGACTACTTTGAGCCTCTGTGCGCACTGAGCGACATTGAGAACGATTACAACTTCGCTTCCAACCGCGCTTATAACGGCAGCGTGTACGGCATCCCCTCCACCGGCAATGCACAGGGCATCATCTACAACAAGAAGGTTTTTGAGGCTGCCGGCATCACCACCCTGCCCAAGACCCCGGACGAGTTCCTGGATGACCTGCAGAAGATCAAGGACTACGATCCTTCCATTGATCCCCTGTACACCAACTACGCCGCCGGCTGGACCATGACCGCATGGGATGCTTACACCAGCGGCGGCGCAACCGGTGACCCGGACTGGATGAACATTACCATGCCCCAGACCAAGGATCCGTTCCAGAAGGGCATTCTGGGTGCGGACGATATGGGTCCCTACGCTGTGTACTACATCCTGTACGAAGCAGTGAAGCGCGGTCTGACCGAGGCCGACCCCACCACCACCGACTGGGAGGGCTCCAAGCCCCGCATCAATAACGGCCAGATCGGTGCCATGGTTCTGGGCAGCTGGGCCATCGTGCAGATGCAGGCCGCCGGTGACCACGCCGACGACATTGGCTATATGCCGTTCCCCATCACCGTCAAGGGTACCCAGTACGCCAGCGCAGGTGCAGATTACTGCTACGGTGTGAACAAGAACACCACCGATGACAAAAAGCTGGCTGCCATGCTCTACATCAAGTGGCTGACCGAAAGCTCCAACTTTGCTTATGATCAGGGCGGTGTGCCGGTGCTGAAGAGCCAGGAATACCCCGATACCCTGAAGGCATTTGACGGCATCGACCTGGTCGAGGATGCCCCCGCCCCCGCAGAGCTGGCAGACCTTGCCACCGAGGTGCAGCAGGAGGCTGAGCTGATGCTGAATGCCGACCAGACCCACGTCATGCGTGTGGTGGAGGCTGGCATCAACGGCGACGAGACTCTGGACGACATCGTGGCCGACTGGAACGCCGCATGGGACGCAGCTGTGGATGCTTGCGCACCGCAGTAAGCGATCTATCATTATAAATCAGCAGGGCGGGCCCGTGTCCGCCCTGCTTTTGGTGAAAGGAGGTCTTTTACATGGCATCTTCCGCAACCGTATCCGCGCCTAAAAAGCGCAAGAGCTTCAGCGAATACTTTCACAGTATGCGTGGCCAGCAGCTCATCGTCACGCTGGTGTTCCTGTTCGTTCCGCTGGTGCTGCTGTTCATGTTTACCTATCTGCCCTTCTTCAAAATGGTGGAGTTCAGCTTCTTCAAAATGAAGTACATCGGCAGACGTACCTTTGTGGGTCTGCAGAACTACATCTCGGTCTTTACCCGCAAAGACTGCTTCCACGCTCTGAGCCTGAGCCTTTACTACATGGTAGGCTCCGTGGTGCAGATGGCGCTGGCGCTGCTGTTTGCCACCATCCTGAGCTTCAAGTGCAAGGGCAGCAAGTTCTTCCGTGGTGCACTGTACTTTCCCTGCCTCATCTGCGGCATCTCGGTGGGCTTCATCTTCAAGTTCTTCTTCACCCACGGCTTTGTGCTGGATACCCTGCTGAGCTGGGTGGGCTTCAACGTAGATAAGCTGCCCTTCTGGCTCCGGGATGAGTCCATCAACAACGTCGTGCTGGTGGCCTGCTCCATCTGGAAATACATCGGCCAGAACATCGTCATGTTCATCGGTGCTATCGCTTCTGTGGACCCCGTGCTGTACGAGGCTGCTGAGATCGACGGTGCCAACGCATGGCACCGCTTCAAGGACATCATCCTGCCCTCCATCAGCACCATCGTGGTGCTGAACCTCATCATCTCGGTGTCCGGCGCACTGTCCGCCTTCGAGATGCCCTATGTTGTCACCGGCGGCGGCTTCAACACCTCCACCTACTTCGTGGTCATGGATAAGATCGCCCATACCGACCAGAAGGTGGGTCTTGCATCCGCCATGGCTGTGGTTCTGCTGCTGCTCATCGTGATCGTCACCTACGCCCAGAAGGCTGTGGAAAAATGGCTGGAAAACCGCAGCAGCGGCGTAACCAAGTGAAAGTGAGGCAGAACGTATGAACGAAACCACTGCGATCAAGACCAAACGTGTTCTGATCAACATTTGCAAATATGCGCTGCTCATCTTCGCTGCCTTTGTGGCACTGGTACCCATCGTATCCTGCATCTTCACCGCCTTCAAAAGTGAGGAAGAGTACGCCAACACCAACGTTATCACCCCGCCCAAGAGCTGGCTCAACTTCGATAACTTCATCACCGCATGGAACAAGGCCAACATGGGCGAGGCGTTCCTGAACAGCTTTATCATCCTGATCTGCGTGTTGGCGGGCAGCATTATGATCAGTGCCATGCTGGCTTATGTGCTGAACCGGTTCAAGTTTCCCGGCAACAAGCTGATCCGCAACCTGTTCACCATCGCCACCCTGATCCCCGGCATCGCCTCGCAGGTCACGGTGTACCAGATCATGACGGCTCTGCATCTGGTGAACTCCATGCCCGGCTACATCATCCTGATGATGGGCACGGACGTTATCACCATCTATATCTTCCTGCAGTTCTTCGAGAACCTTTCCTCCACGCTGGACGAAAGCGCCATTCTGGATGGCTGCACCTACTTTGGTGTGTTCTTCAAGATCCTGCTGCCCCTGCTGAAGCCCGCCATCGTCACCAGCGCCATCCTGAAGGGTGTGTCCACCTACAACGAATACTATATGGCAAACCTGTATCTGCAGGATAAGACCAAGTATCAGGTGGTTGCTACCTCGCTGTATGTGTTCTCCGGCCCCATGGGCAACCAGTACAACTACATCTGCGCCGGTGTCATCATCACCATCATCCCCGCCCTTATCGTGTTCCTGCTGTGTCAGGATCAGATCTACAGCGGCATGGCTGCCGGTGCTGTGAAGGGCTAAAATTGCGACCGCCGCCTGCGGCGGAAACAGGGAGCAATTTTTGGCGCCGCGGTCAGCAGGACACGAGGCCCGCACAAGGGCCGAAGTGGACGCTGGGCACCGCAAGAGGAAAGCCGTTTTCGGCCAGTATAACCTTTTCAAGACATCCACATTTTTCCTTCATCATCTGCTGCTTCTCCCGGTTTCTGTGCAGGAGCCGGGAGAATACAGCAGAAGGAAAACAAACAATCTTCTATTACAGGAGTTTATCTTATGAGCAACGTAAAAATGTTCTGCGATGCACTGCCCAACATCCCCTGGCAGGAAAAGCCTGCCGATGTTACCGCCCCTGTGTGGCGATACAACGAGAACCCCATCATCGACCGCAACCCTGTGGAAGGGGTGGCACGCATCTTTAACAGTGCCGTGGTGCCCTACGAGGGCAAGTTCATCGGCGTGTTCCGTGGCGAGCAGATCGATGGCATCCCCTACATCTATCTGGGACGCAGCGAGGACGGCATCCACTGGAACTTTGACAAGGACAAGATCCCCTTCGTCAACGAAAAGGGCGAGCCGTTTATGCCGGTGTACGCCTACGATCCCCGTCTTGTGAAGGTGGAGGACACCTACTACATCATCTGGTGTCAGGACTTCTACGGTGCGTCCATCGGCATCGCCAAGACCACCGACTTCAAGACCTTTGTCCGCATCGAGAACCCCTTCATTCCCTTCAACCGCAACGCCGTGCTGTTCCCCCGGAAGATCAACGGCATGTATACCCTGCTGAGCCGCCCGTCTGACAGCGGCCACACCCCCTTTGGTGACATCTTCCTGAGCCAGAGCCCGGATATGGAGTTCTGGGGTCGTCACCGCCATGTGATGAGCAAGGGCTCCAACTGGTGGGAGAGCGTGAAGATCGGCGGCGGCGCTGCCCCCATTGAGACCAGCGAGGGCTGGCTGCTGTTCTACCACGGCGTTACCGGCACCTGCAATGGCTTCGTCTACTCCATCGGCGGTGCCATTCTGGATAAGGACGAACCCAGCAAGGTACTGTACCGCTGCGGCAACTTTCTGCTGACCCCGGAAAAGTGGTATGAGGAGCGTGGCTTCGTGCCCAACGTCTGCTTCCCCTGCGCCACCTTGCAGGATGCCGACACCGGCCGCATCGCTCTGTACTATGGCTGCGCCGACAGCTATGTCGGTCTGGCCTTCACCACCGTAGACGAGGTGGTGGATTACATCAAGACCCACGATAACGCAGGCCCCACCGACCACGAGGTGGGCATCCGCTAAGCGTCAAGCGCAACCCTCTCTGTCAATGCTTCGCATCGCCATCTCTGCAAAAAGAGATTTTACGTCCCCTACCGGGCGCTGGCACGGCGCAAGCCGTGACCGAGAGGGTTTTACTTTGTACAGAAAGGAAGTCCTGTATTATGTCTTCCATCAAACAGGCAGCAGAAGAAATGCTGCTGCAAACCATCATTCCCTTCTGGAAAGGGCTGCGGGACGAGGAAAACGGCGGCTTTTACGGCTACATGGATTTTGACCTGAAGCTGGATAAAAAAGCCGAAAAGGGCTGCATCCTGAACAGCCGCATTCTGTGGTTCTTCTCCGAGGCGGCCATGCTGACCGGCCGGGCAGACCTTGCCGAGGATGCCCGCCACGCCTACCAGTTCTTCCTGAAAAACTGCTACGACGAGGCAAACGGCGGTGTGTACTGGAGCTGCGATTACACCGGCAAGCCGCAGGACACCACCAAGCACACCTACAATCAGGGCTTTGCCATCTATGCCCTTTCCGCTTACTACCGGCTGACCAAAGACCCCGTTGCGCTGGCCTACGCAAAAAAGATCTTTCATCTCATCGAGCAGCACTGCACCGACAGCGAGGGCTATCTGGAGGCCTTTACCATCGACTGGAAGCCGGAGAGCAACGAAAAGCTCTCGGAAAACGGTGTCATGGCGGCAAAGACCATGAACACCCTGCTCCATGTGTTCGAGGGTTACGCCGGGCTTTATCAGGCCAGCCGTGACCCGGAGGTGGAAAAAGCCCTGCGCCGCATCCTTGACATCTACGAGCACAAAATTTACAGCCCGGAGCTGCACCGGCAGCTGGTGTTCTTTGACCAGCACTACAACTCCATCATCGATTTGTACAGCTACGGCCACGATATCGAGTCCAGCTGGCTCATCGACTGGGGCTGCGATTTACTGGGAGATGCAGCGCTTTCCAAGCGCATCCACGCCATCAACTCCGACCTTGCCGCCCACATCTACAAAGAAGCTTACATTGACCACTCGGTGGTCAATGAGTGCGAGCGCGGCAAAGTGAACACCACCCGTGTGTGGTGGGTGCAGGCCGAGTCCGTACTGGGCTTCGTGAACGAATACAACAAGAGCGGCGATGCAAAATACCGTGATGCCGCCGCCGATATTTACCACTACATCTGCAACGTGATGGTGGACAAACGCCCCGGCAGTGAATGGTTCTGGGAGGTGGACGCAGACGGAAAACCGTCCAGCCGCAAACCCATCCTTGAGCCGTGGAAGTGCCCCTACCACAACGGCAGAATGTGCATGGAACTGATAAGGAGGAACCCCGATGTCACAGTCTAAACTCCACCCCGAATACCTGCGCCAGAAGGCTTTGCAGGATGCCTACCTGGCCCGCAAAAACAAAAAGACCGATTTCTACAACGGCATCTACGACCGGTGGGAAAACCCGGTGCTGACCCGCGAATCCATCCCGCTGAGCTGGCGGTTCGACCTGAACCCGGAGACGAACCCCCACTTTATGGAGCGTCTGGGCGTGAACGCCGTGTTCAACTCCGGTGCCATCAAGCTGAACGGCAAGTATTACCTTGTGGCACGCATTGAGGGCAACGACCGCAAGAGTTTCTTTGGCGTGGCAGAAAGTGACAGCCCGGTGGAGGGCTTCCACTTCTGGGAAAAGCCCATCCTGCTGCCGGACACCTGCCCGGAGGAGACCAACGTCTACGATATGCGCCTGACCCAGCACGAGGACGGCTGGATCTACGGCGTGTTCTGCTCCGAGAGCAAGGACAACAGCGTGAATGACCTGTCCGCTGCCGTGGCTGCTGCGGGCATCGTCCGCACCAAAGACCTCAAGACTTGGGAGCGTCTGCCGAACCTTGTCACCAAGCGCAGCCCCCAGCAGCGCAATGTGGATCTGCTGCCGGAGTTTGTCAACGGCAAGTACGCCTTCTACACCCGCCCCATGGATGACTTCATCGACACCGGTTCCGGCGGCGGCGTAGGCTTTGGTCTGTGCGAGGACATCACTCACGCCGTCATTGACGAGGAGATCATCACCAGCCCCCGCCGCTACCACACCATCACCGAGGCAAAGAACGGCGAGGGTGCCACCCCCATCAAGACCGAAAAGGGCTGGCTGCACATTGCCCACGGCGTGCGGAATACCGCCGCCGGGCTGCGGTACGTTATTTATGTATTCGTCACCGCACTGGACGACCCCAGCAAGGTGATTGCAGAGCCCTCCGGCTTCCTGATCGCTCCCCGGGATTGGGAGCGTGTGGGCGATGTCTCCAACGTGGTGTTCACCAACGGTGCCATTGCCGATGAGGACGGCAGCGTGTATATTTATTATGCAGCCAGCGATACCCGTCTCCATGTAGCTTCTACCACCATCGACAAACTGCTGGACTTCGCCTTCAACACCCCCGCCGACCCGCTGCGCAGTGTGGACTGCGTAAAGCAGCGGTGCGCCCTCATCGACAAAAATCTGGAGTACCTCAAGAGCATCGGCGAGTAAACCGCCCCTCTGAGACCTCCACCCGAAAGGAAACGCCATGAAAAAGACCAACATCGACAGCCCCTTCTACCGCACTATGGGGAAGATCGGCGATCTGCTTTTTGCCAACCTTCTGTGGCTGGTGTGCTGTTTGCCCATCGTCACCGCCGGAGCCTCCACCCTGGGGCTGTTCACGGTGGTGAACAAGATGGCGGCAAAGGAGGACTACACCGTCCATACCGACTTTTTCAAGGCGTTCAAGCGGGATTTTAAGCAATCCACCGCCCTGTGGCTGGTGCTTTTGCTGGCAGGCTTTGCCGCCCTCACCGGGCTGCGCACCGCCACCGCACAGGACACCCCCAGCACCGGCATTCTGGCGGCAGCGTCCTTTCTGCTGCTGGTGCTGGCGGGCTGCTGCGGCAGCTGGGGCTTTGCTTTGCTGGCACGGTTCACCTATCCCGGCGTTCTGCCGGTGCTGACGGACAGCGGCCGCATGACCCTTGCAAACCTGCTGCCCACTGTGGGGAATCTTGCCTTTCTGGCGTGGTTTCCTCTGCTGGCAAAAGCCGCCCCTGCGTGGTTCGTCTATCTGCTGCCCCTGTGGCTGCTCATCGGCGGCGCAGGTTCTGCCCTTGGCATGGCAAGCCTGATGCGCCCCGCCTTTGCTCAGCTGGAAAAAGCCGGGCGCAAGGAAGAGGAACCGGAAGAAGAACCTGACACGGAGGACAGCGTGCAATGATCGTCTGCACCGAAACTGTCTTTACCCTGCATACCACCCACACCAGCTACCAGCTGGCAGTTGCCCCCAATGGCATGGTGCTGCACACTTATTACGGCACCCGTCTGCCGGAGGATGTGCCCAGCCTTGCGGATGCCCGGATGCCCCACAGCGACCCCGGCTGCTGGCCGGACCTGCTGCCGCAGGAGCTTTCCGGCTGCGGCACCGCTGATAACCGCACTCCCGCCGTCATCCCGGAATACGCCGACGGCACGGAAGCGGCGGCGTTCGTGTTCGACCGTGCTGAAGTGCATATCGGCAAACCCCAATTGCCCGACCTGCCGATGTTCCGGGATGGAAAGGGTGTGGAGACGCTTTCCGTTTTCCTGAAAGATGCGTGCGGTCTGGCCGTGGAACTGCGGTACAGCGTCTACGAAGCCGAGGACTTCATCACCCGCACGGCAGTTTATACCAACACCTCGTCCGAGGAGCTGACCCTGAACAAGGCGGCTTCTCTGACTCTCGACTTTGCGCCGGATGCTCTCGAACTGATCACCTTGAACGGTACATGGGCAGCGGAGCGCACCCCGGAACGTGCGGCGCTGCGCTGCGGCATCCAGAGCGTTGGCAGTATGCGGGGCATCCCCGGCCACGCCCACAACCCGGCAGTCGCCCTCTGCCATGCCGATACCACCGAAACGACCGGCGACGCATGGGGATTTGCCTTTGTGTACAGCGGCAACTACCTCATCGAAGCCGAGCGTGCCGACGCAGGGGAACGGCTGGTGATGGGCATCCATCCCTACCACTTCCACTGGACGCTGGCTCCCGGCGAGAGCTTTACCGCACCGGAAGCCGCGATGGTCTATTCGGATAAGGGGCTAGGCGAGATGAGCCGCCGTTTCCATGGCGCCATCCGCACCCGGCTGCTGCCGCCCCGCTGGCAGGATATGACCGCGCCCCGCCCGGTGCTCATCAATAGCTGGGAAGCCTGCTACTTTGACTTCGACGAGAAAAAGCTGCTGGAACTGGCTGCTGCCTCCAAAAAGGCGGACATCGACCTGTTCGTGCTGGACGATGGCTGGTTCAAAGGACGCAACGATACCTCGTCCAGCTTGGGCGACTGGGCAGCGGACAAAGCCAAGCTGCCGGACGATCTGCCCGGCCTGTGCAAGAAAATCAATCTACTGGGACTGGAGATGGGACTGTGGGTCGAGCCAGAAGCCATCAGTCCGGACTCAGACCTCTATCGCACACACCCCGACTGGGCATTTACCATCCCCGGACGCGAGCCGCTGGAGATCCGCCAGCAGTATACGCTGGATTTCAGCCGCCCCGAAGTGGTGGACGGTATCTGGCAGCAACTGGATGAAATTTTAAGGAGCTGCCCGCTGAAATACCTCAAGTGGGATATGAACCGCTCGCTGGCACACGTCTACAACGCCAAACTGCCTGCAAAACAGCAGGGTGAAGTGTACCACCGCTATGTGATGGGTGTGTACGAATTGCAGCGCCGCCTGACCGAAAAGTACCCCGGCCTGCTGCTGGAAAACTGTGCAGGCGGCGGTGCCCGCTTCGACTGCGGAATGCTCTATTACAGCCCGCAGATCTGGTGCAGCGACAACACCGATGCCCGTTCCCGTCTGGTCGTCCAGTACGGCACCAGCCTGTTCTACCCCGGCTGCGTGATGGGGGCGCACTTTTCCACCGTGCCCAACCACTGCACCGGCCACATCTCCACGGTGGAAGCACGGATGGCGGCAGCACTTACTGGCACCTTCGGCTTTGAGCTGGATCTGACGAAATACAGCGAGGAAGAACTGGCCGAGCTCCGCCCCTATGTGGCGTGGTATCGCCAGCACGGTGCATTGCTGCGCGGCGGCGACCTGCACCGTCTGGTGGACCCGGAACCCAACGGCCTGGGTGCTGCGTGGATGATAACCGCAAAGGACGGCAGCGAAGCCGCCGTCTTCGCCGTGGGCGATGCCCTGACCGGCAGCCACGGCGTGGCAAGCGCCAACAGCCGCCCCCGCCTTATGCTGGAAGGGCTGGACCCGGCAGCACAGTACACCGACGAAGACGCAAACACCTACAGCGGCGTCCAGCTGCTGACCACCGGTCTGGAACTGCCCGGCGGCTGGGGCCAGACGCCCGCAAAAATCTGGTATCTGAAGAAAGTTTAACTGCTTCGCCCTCTCTGGCATAGCAGGGAGCAGGAGATGGGCGAGGATGCTGACGAGAGGAGAAAACCTTCATGACAGAAGAAATTAAATCGGCTTATGAAAAATGGCTGGCACAGCCGGAAATGCCCGCCGACCTTGCCGAAGAGCTGAAAGCAATCGCAGGCGACGAGGATGCCATCACCGACCGGTTCTACCGGGAGCTGGAATTCGGCACCGGCGGTCTGCGGGGCGTCATCGGTGCTGGCACCAACCGGATGAATGTCTACAACATCCGCAAAGCTACGCAAGGCCTTGCCAACTACCTGAATGCCTCCGACTTGCCGAAGAAAGTTGCCATCGGCTACGCCAGCCGTATCAAGAGCGATGTGTTTGCCCGCGAAACCGCAGCTGTCCTTGCGGCAAACGGCATCAAGGCCTATATTTATCCCCGTCTGGAACCTACTCCGGCGCTGAGCTGGGCGGTGCGGTACTACGGCTGCGGCGCGGGCGTCTGCGTCACCGCCAGCCACAACCCTGCCAAGTACAACGGCTACAAGGTCTACGGTGCAGACGGCTGCCAGATCACCCTTGAGGTGGCAGCAAAAATTCTTGCCGCCATTGAAGCGGTGGACTGCTTTGCCGTACAGCCTGCGGACTTTGATGTCGCCCTTGCCGAGGGCAAGATCGAGTACAGCAGCGAGAAATGTCTGGACGACTTTGTGGATGCCGTCTATGCCCAGCGTGTGGGCGATGGGGCAGGCACCGCCGACCTGAAGCTGGTGTACACTCCGCTGAACGGCTCCGGTCTGGAATGCGTGAAAAAGCTGCTGGCAAAGCTGGGCGTCACCCATGTGACGGTGGTGCCGGAGCAGGAAAAGCCGGACGGCAACTTCCCCACCTGCCCCTACCCGAACCCGGAAATTCGGGAGGCCATGCAGAAGGGTCTGGAGCTGTGCGATCAAGTCCACCCGGACCTTTTGCTGGGCACCGACCCGGACTGCGACCGCTGCGGCACGGCAGTGCCGGACGGAAAGGGCGGCTACCGGCTCATTACCGGCAACGAGATGGGCATCATCCTGCTGGACTACATCTGCCGCACCCGCAAGGCGCTGGGCACCCTGCCGGAGCACCCCGTGGCTGTGACCACCATCGTGTCCACCGATATGGCAACTCCGGTGGCCGAGAAGTACGGCGTGGAGCTGCGCCGTACCCTGACCGGCTTCAAGTTCATCGGTGAGCAGATCGGCCTGCTGGAAGCCGCCGGAGAAGCCGACCGCTACATCTTCGGCTTTGAGGAGAGCTACGGCTACCTGTCCGGCGCACACGTCCGGGACAAAGATGCCGTCAACGCCACGCTGCTGGTGTGCGAAGCCGCCGCATGGTACGCAAAGCAGGGCATGACCCTGCTGGATGCCATCAACCAGCTGTACGCCGAGTTTGGCTGCTACCGCAATGCCCTGCACAGCTTCGCCTTTGAGGGCGAAAGCGGAATGCACACCATGGACGCCATCATGAAACAGCTGCGCGAGACCCCGCCGCAGAGCATTGCCGGAATCGCCGTGGAAAGCGTGCTGGACTACAACGCCGAGGGCACCGGCCTGCCGAAGGCAAATGTCTTGGAGTTCCGTCTGGGTGGAAATGCAAAGCTGATGGTTCGTCCTTCCGGCACTGAGCCGAAGATCAAGGTGTATCTGTCCGCCGTTGCTCCTACGGAAGCCGAAGCAGATGCCATCAATGCGAAGCTGGGTGACGCCGCTGCCGAGCTGCTGAAGGCATAAATTCTCAAATATTTCTACAAACGGCTGCCTCGTTCCTGCCATAAAAATGGACGGGGCAGCTTTTTTGCACCCTTTTTTCGGAAAAAGTGTCATTTTATGTGCAATTTTAGGCATATTGGAGGTATGCAAGATGAAAACGATTCAACTGAAACCAAGCTGCAAGGACTACCTCTGGGGCGGCGAAAAACTGCGTACCGAGTACGGCATCCAGAGCGAGATGCACCCCTTGAGTGAGGCGTGGATGCTCTCCTGCCACCCGGACGGCCCCAGCTACCTGCCGGACGGCACGACTTTGCAGCAGTACATTGACGCGCACCCCGGCTGCCTTGGCACCGACTGCGTAAAGTTCGAGGAGTTCCCCATTCTGGCAAAGCTCATCGACGCCAAGAAGGACCTGTCCATTCAGGTGCACCCCTCTAACGCCTACGCCCTGGAGCACGAACACCAGTACGGCAAGACCGAAATGTGGTATGTGCTGGAGGCAGAACCGGGTGCGACCCTCTACTATGGCTTCACCCATGAGATCAGCAAAGAGGAGTTTGAGCACCGCATCAAGGACAACACCCTGACCGAGGTGCTGAACGCCGTCCCGGTGAAAAAAGGCGACTGCTTATTCATCCCCTCCGGCACGCTCCACGCCATCCGCAAGGGCATCGTGGTGGCTGAGATTCAGCAGAATTCCAACGTCACCTACCGCATTTACGATTATGGCCGCAAGGGTGCAGACGGCAAGCCCCGCCAGCTCCACATCCCGCAGGCTCTGGATGTGACCGAACGCAAGCCGCCTGTTGCTCACGACTTCCACGGCCATCTGGCACAGTGCGATTACTTTACGGTGGATGCCGTGGAGGGCAGCTTCAAGGATATCTGCGATGATGTTTCCTTTACTTCTCTGCTAATCCTGGAAGGAGAGGGGACCCTGACCGAGACCGCCACCGGCGAGAGCCTGCCCATCCAAAAGGGCGAGAGCTTCTTTATCCCGGCAGGCACCGGGGAATATACGGTGAGCGGCACGGATCTCAAGTGCCTGCGCACCCGCGTGTAAACAAAACTCCCGGATCGTATACACAGTCCGGGAGTTTATGCTATGATATAGCTATCAAGACTGAAACGAAAAGAGGACACTGCCATGGCATCCTACCGCTACGAACGCAACATTTCCCCCGAGGATCTTGTGCCGGAAAAAACCCGGGAGCTGACGCCTGCCGAAGCCCGCGCCAACTGGTGGCATTATCACTGGTATTATGTGGTGCTCATTGCCGCGGCGGTGCTGGCGGTCGGGTATTTTGTGTGGAGCCGTGTCACCGAGGTGAAGCCGGACTATACGGTAGCGGTCGTGGGGCGTATTGACCCGGACGCGGCGTTCCTGTCCGAGGTGGAAACCAAATTGGAAGCTGCGGCCGATGATGTGAACGGGGACGGGAAAGTAAAAGTCAACGTGAAGAGCATCTGGCTTGCGCTGGATTACGATGGACAGGATTCCTCCCTGCGCAAGCTGATGGAATCCAGTGAGGACAAGCTCAATTCTGATTTTTATCTCTGCGAGAGCATGATCTTCATCGTGGACGACCCGGCGGCAATGGAGCAGCGGTACGGCTGTTTCCGTCTGCTGGACGGTACTGACCCGCAGGAGGGCGACAGCCTGAGCGTTTCCGATTTTGCCGTGCTGCTGGACGACACCGCCCTTGCCGGAGTGCAAAGCAAAAGCGGCGCAGAATGGTATGTGGCAAGGCGTCTGAGTGAAGGCGTGGAGGAAGAATCCCTCACCACAGGAGATGCGCTGTGGGAGAAGCTCATTTGATTTTCTGAATTCGTAGAAAGTCTTACTTCTGCCACTTTACCACGATAAATTTTGCAAAACCATATTGACGCACCTGCACTTCCATGATACCCTTTATTCCAAATCCTGCTGACAAAAGTGGTGGTTCTCACCGTGATAACCACCACTTTCAGCGAGTGATTATCCAGAAAGAACATGCCGCCCCGCAACACACCCGATCATTTTGCCGTCTGTTTCACCCGACAAAATCCTT
>ERZ779889.1360-NODE-1360-length-24675-cov-3.254996_pt1 | contig 24675 bp, 22 predicted proteins | sample MGYA00511030_ERZ779889 | MGnify/ENA primary metagenome ERZ779889 (study PRJEB29588, sample SAMEA2160616) | human gut metagenome | biome: human gut; feature: human-associated habitat; material: faeces | place: Denmark | collected 2008/2010 ...
ATGGTTTCAGCGTGTTCCAATAGGCGGAAGTCGATTTCGCTCGCGTCGTCCACAAGGTAAGAATTAGGATTTACTTTCAGACATTCGCCAAATAGGATTTTACCGTTTGAACTTTTCTTTCCGCTCACGAAAAATATGAGGTCGTGTCGCCTGGCAAACTCGCGGATGTTTGGCATGCGGTTGGCCACCTGGCGGCAAATGGTGTCAAACGCCTTGAACGTGGCTTCCGGGGCTATGTGCTTTTGGATATACTCCGTAATCTGGCAAAAACCTTCCAATGATTTGGTCGTCTGCGAATAGAGCCTGATGTCTTTTGTAAAATCCAGTTGTTTGGCTTCTTCCAACGACTCGATAACAATGGCTTTTCCTTCGGTCTGCCCCACAAGGCCGAGCACCTCGGCGTGGCCGTTTTTTCCATAGATGACGATTTGTTTCTCGCGTTCGCCCGGAAGATCATATTCTTTTTTGATGCGCTTCTGTAACTGCAACACCACAGGGCAGGTGGCATCAATGATTTCAATGTTGTTCCGGCGGGCTATCTCATACGTTGCAGGTGGCTCGCCATGAGCCCGCAAAAGCACTTTCACCCCGTGCAGTTGCTGGAATTCGTCGTGGTTGATGGTGATAAGGCCCAACTGCTTCAGGCGTTCACATTCCCGCCCGTTATGGACGATGTCTCCCAAGCAGTAGAGCGGCGTGCCCTTTTTCAATTCCTCTTCTGCTTTCTTGATGGCGGTAGTTACTCCGAAGCAGAACCCCGACCCGTTGTCTATCTCGATTTGTTTCATGCTTCTGTCGCCCGTTTAAATTGTTCCAACAGCCAATGTTTTTGTTCGTCAATGGTCATATTGCTGTTGTCCAACAAGATGGCATCGTCGGCCTTGCGCAGCGGACTGACGTCCCGATGTTGGTCAATATAGTCGCGTTCTTCCACATTTTTCAAGATTTCCTCATAGCTGGCAGGCTGCCCCTTCGCCTTCAATTCATCGTAGCGACGCTGGGCCCGGATTTGAGGAGAAGCCGTCACAAAGATTTTCAGTTCAGCATCAGGAAACACGGCTGTGCCAATGTCGCGCCCGTCCATCACAATGCCCTTTGCCTGTCCCATTTCTTGCTGCAAGCGTACCAAGGCTGTGCGGACGAAACCCAACGCAGCAATGGGACTGACATGTGACGACACCTCCATGCCCCGGATGTCATTCTCCACATTCTCCCCGTTCAGACAAGTTTGGGGACGCTGTGTCTGAGGGTCGAGGCGGAACGATATATGGATGTCTGGCATATCGCGCTGAAGCGCTTCAGTGTCGATGCCTTGCGCTGTGAAATAACCTTTGCGCAAGCTATACAACGTCACGGCACGATACATCGCTCCACTGTCGATATAGATATAGCCCACTTCGCGTGCCAAGTCCTTGGCCATAGTGCTTTTGCCGCATGACGAGAATCCGTCGATGGCAATCGTTATTTTCTTCATATATTATCTTGGTTTTAAAGAATCATCTGCCTGTGCCCGCCTTGCCTGGAGACGTCCTGACGGCTTGGGCGTTCAAAGGTAGGGATAAAAAATGAATAAGCATTGACTTTCTTTTCGAGGTTTAGGTAAAATAAACTACTTTTGTCGCATGGAAATCAAGAAGTCTTCACGTGCCGACCTGGAACGGGGATGGGGACTGCGTTTCGGCCTCGGATTGGCAGTTGTCCTTGCGCTTTGCTACATCGCTTTCCAGTGGAAAACGGTGGAGAAAGTTCCGTCGGACGTGCCAATGGACGAAGTTCTTCCCCTTTTGCCGGAAGAAAGCCAGTTGCCCCCTGTCGCCATGCTGCCGGAGGAAACGATGCCAACCCCAACGACACCGGAAACACTGGCAGAAGAAGTGCAACTAACCGACATGGACCATGTGGAAACGGTGGACAACTCAGTCAGAACCGAACTGCAAACCGACATCAGAGAGGCCATCCGTACGGCTACGGCATATTCCGCAACAGTTGAAGAAGAGATTGCCGACTTGCCCGTAGCCCAACTGGCCACGAGCATCGTGCGCCCAGACACCTTGCCCTGTTTCCCTGGCGGAGACGCTGCCTGCATGCGCTTCTTGTCCCGGCACGTGCGCTATCCCTCGGCTGCCGTAAACGGGAAGGTGAAAGGTTGCGTCCACGTACAATTCATCGTGGAAGCCGATGGAAAGTTGTCTGATTTCCAAGTGGTGGAAAGCGTGTCTCCGGTGTTAGACCGCGAAGCTCTACGGGTGGTGAAGCTGATGCCTCGCTGGAACCCCGGACGCCGAAACGGCAAACCCGCACGTTTTCTCTACGTTTTGCCAGTCGATTTCCGACTACGCTAAAAATGAAATATGTTACACTAAATTTATTATAGATAGCTATGTTTACGACCAAGGAACTTCTGGAAAAGGTGAACCAGTATATTGCCAACTGGAATTATTCCCGCCAGCCACAAGGCTTGTACAGCCCCATCGAATATGTACTTTCATTGGGTGGAAAACGACTGCGCCCGGTGCTTATGCTGATGGCCTACAATTTATATAAAGACAATGTGGACGCCGTATTGCCGTCGGCTGTCGGCCTTGAAACCTATCACAACTACACATTGCTGCATGATGACCTGATGGACCGTGCAGACATGCGGCGCAACAAACCCACAGTACATAAAGTATGGAACGATAATACGGCAATACTTTCCGGCGACACGATGCTCGTCCTGGCATACCAGCAGATGACCCTAAGCGAAACCAAACACCTGAAAGAAGTGCTCGACATTTTTAACAAAACAGCTTTGGAAATTGGCGAGGGGCAACAGTACGACATGGAGTTTGAGACACGTGGAGACGTGACGGAAGACGAATACATTGAAATGATTCGCCTGAAAACATCCGTATTGCTGGCCGCGGCCTTAAAAATCGGGGCTGTCTTGGGCGGTGCATCGAGCGAAGATGCCGACCGGCTCTATGAATATGGCATACAGTTGGGACTTGCATTCCAGTTACAAGACGATTATCTCGACGTGTATGGCAATGAAGCACAATTCGGAAAGAAAATCGGAGGCGACATTCTTTGCAATAAAAAAACTTATATGCTCATCAATGCCATGCAACGCGCCAACAATGAACAACGAGACGAACTGAAGCGTTGGATTGAAGCACAAGAATATAATCCGACAGACAAAATACAGGCCGTAACGGCACTCTACGATGCCATCGGCATACGTGAATTGTGCGACAAAAAGATAGCGTATTATTTTGACTGCGCCGAACGCATCCTGGCGCAAGTGCAGGTCGACGACGAACGCAAGAAGACGTTAAGAGGATACGCCGCATCGCTGGTACATCGCACAGTCTAAGCCTGGAGGTCATGATGATTGTAGACACACATACCCATCTTTTCGACGAAGCGTTTCACGACGATTTTGAAGCTGCCGTGGCCCACGCGCAAGATGCCGGCGTTGGGAAACTCCTGATGCCGAACATAGACTGCACCACAGTAGACAGTCTTTTGACAGCTTGCCAGCGTTTTCCCGGTGTATGCTACCCGATGATTGGGCTACACCCAACATCGGTAAATGCCAACTACCGCAAAGACCTGACAACATTAAAATCGCTGCTGGACGAGGTACATCCCTACATAGCCATTGGCGAAGTGGGACTTGATTTCTATTGGGATACGACTTTCCGGGAAGAGCAAATAGAGGCTTTCAACGAACAAATACGCTGGGCTTTGGAGTTCAACTTGCCGCTTGTCATTCATTGCCGTAAAGCTTATCCCGAACTCTTGGCCTGCTTGGCTCCCTACAAGCAAACTGCCCTGCGGGGTATATTCCATAGTTTTACGGGTGACGACGTCGACACGGAGCAAATACTCTCATACACGAACTTTCTGTTGGGCATCAATGGTGTAGTGACTTTCAAAAAATCGGTCCTCCCGGCCGTGTTGAAATCGAGCATACCACTAGAAAGGCTGGTTGTAGAAACCGACTCCCCTTACCTGGCTCCTGTCCCCCACCGGGGAAAGCGCAACGAAAGTGCCTATGTTTGCAACGTAGTGCAAAAAGTGGCCGAAGTGTATGATGTTTCCATAGAGGAGGCTGCACGAGTGACGACTGAGAATGCTTTTCGCATGTTTCACATAGACTAACCGTGATTTTTTACACCGAACTGTTGGCAGATTGGAAGTTTCTTACTAATTTTGCGACCGTCTTTCAAGAAGGCTCGCAAGGAGAGGTGCTCGAGTGGTTGAAGAGGCACGCCTGGAAAGCGTGTATACGCCTAAAGCGTATCACGGGTTCGAATCCCGTTCTCTCCGCAACATAAGATCGCTGTTGATCTTTTATTTTGTAGTATGCCAACAAGAGACTGTCTTAAAGTTATATTTGAGACAGTCTTTTTTATGTCTATACAGAAACAGCAAAAGAGGAATTGCCCTCCAAAATATTTAGAGACAATTCCTCTTTTGCATGAACAGAATATGAAACTTTCCTCAAGCTTAACACAAAGTTTTTTCAACTATAAACCGATAGAATTAAAGAAGTATTTTCCCAAACTCTATCATTTACACATTTTGCTAATCAATTTTTCTCTGCTCTACGGACTAATTGCAACACAGCTTTAGGAAAGTAAGAAGAGGGATAATCACGCTTGAAAACCCTCTCCAGAAAAACAACCCTAAAACTAAATAACCTATCAAAAAACTCTAGGCATTTGGTATCAAACTATCATATCTGTTCATTTTTTCACTTTTCCCTTTCTACGATAGCAAAGGTAGGAGCGTTTTTCCGAAAAGAATAATACAATCTTATCAAGTTCTAATACTTTCTTATCAAACTTCAGATAACAATCTTCTGCTTACGGTAATTTTCGCGATAGACTTTCGGGGCACAATGCTTATTCTTCTTAAATATACGATTAAAATTGGAGAGATTATTAAAACCACACTCAAAACAAACTTCGGCTATCGGCATATGCGAATCGAGCAACAGACGAGAAGCATGTTCCAAACGTACAGCTATCAAATAGTCGGAAAAAGTCTGTCCGGTAGACTGACGGAAAAAACGGCTGAACGACACAGACGTCATCCCTACCATATCGGCCAATGTAGCCAGACGAATCTCATCCATATAATGTTCCTCCACATAATCTTGTACTTTATTCACACGCTGCGAATCGACCATGTGACGAACACGCGCAAAAGAATTACTGGACAGGATACGTGCATGTTCGTCCAAAGACAACTCATAAAGGATGGCCATGAAGCGCAACACGGCATAAAACCCGCGTTTCTCGCCCAACAACGAAGTCAACATCGGAACAGCACGAGACATAGTTTCCTCGGAAAAAAGCAGTCCGCGCTGAGCCTTTTCCAACATAATTTGGATAGATTGAAAATTGGTTTTTTGAAGAAAAGAGCCATTAAACAAATCGGCAGAAAAATGAATCGTTATTTCATGCAAGTCTGGAGAGTCGCAACCCGTCCGATTCCACACATGCTCCAAATCTTTTCCTGTGATAAGCACCAAGTCGCAATCGCCAATAATTTCATCCGAATCACCGACAATACGACGCACTCCATTTCCATGCTCCATAAAGTTCAGCTCATAATCGGCATGGCAATGAATCGGATAAGACAAGTGTTTGTTACGATTCTCCGATATATAAAAACAGTCTCTGTCTGACAATGATGTAAAAACCTTTGATGCTGGCTCCATACGCTTGCAATGACATTCTAGGTTCATGATAAACACACTCAATCTATATGATTCAGAAAGTCAGCAATCCGCTTACGTATCCTACCATACAATGGCGAATCTCGATAATAGGTATGCTTTCGAATCACAAACTCCACTCCGCTCTGGCTGCGTTGATAACACGTCAGTTCATTTTGATACTGAATGTCATGCTCCGCCAAATCCTTGATTTCGGCTTCCCGCTCACGCCTCAATATCACACAAAGAGGCGTCAAGACCTTCAGTACGACATTGTCCATGATGTGATGTCCTTGGATAAACAGGTAAGTATCGTCTGGTGTTACTCCCAGTTTGAGCAATTCCGTTTTCAAAGATTCTATCTCGCGTTTCGCTTTCGGGTAGTCACGCTCCAAACGATTCAATTTCTGTGTTACACGCTTTTCCATATTTCCAAGCGCCACCTCCAAATGGTGGACGCTTACTCTTTCCAACCGTACGATTTCACAGAAATCCATCAAAGAGAATACGCTTGCCCGATGTTTCCGGTAAAACCAGACAGACCATATAAACAACGGATAGGCAATGCGTGAATACATGTGCATAAACTCTTCCAGATTGACAATTTCCCGGTCGTTGAGCGTGGCCATGACACACACTTCATGCAGTGTGCTGGCATAGCATTGATAGTTTTCGATAGCATACGCGTAAGTCTGAAAGACATAACGGTTTTGGTTTATCATGCGTGAAGTGCTTGTTGCTCCCTGCAACAGATAGTCGTAATCACTGTCCACACATGCTATCATGTTTTGCCCGAGCGACTCGCCCAGCAGATTCATCAACACCGACTTTTTACCTTTCGCCAAAGACGTGGAAGAAGGCAGCATGACCTGAAAGTAGCGGCGTTCGTTCTCAAACTCATTGAGCAACGTACGCCAAAAGAACACATCATCATAGCTTTCCACATAAGCTATAATCTTCCGGCGTGCCTTTTTGGGACGCAGGCGGTTGGCAGCTTCCACATAAAGGGAATTCAGATTTTGGGCTAAACGTTTACTCATAGAACGAAGTGTGTTTATTCGGTTATGTCACTCACTTCGGTCACAGCATCCAACCATCCGTTCATGATTACGGCCGGCGAATGGGTGGTGAGAATAATTTGCACATGGGGGTTCAAATCCCTGATGAGCTTGATAAGTTGTTGCTGCCACTCAATGTGCAGGGAAATTTCCGGCTCATCCATGAAGAGCGCACAAGGCTGCCCGTCTTGCACCAGCACTGTGAGCAAGATGACCAACATTTGCTTTTCACCTGAAGACAACTGGTAGGGACGCAAACGGTCTCCATCTTGTTCGATGATGATTTCATTGCTTTTCCTGTCGATTTTTTTCCCTGTCTCGCTAAAAAGCGAATCAATCATGTCTTGAAACCGTTTTTTGGGTAAAGACACTTGGGCTGCACGTTGTTGACTCTCAGGAGTACCTTCGGTGAGCAAATCAATAATTCGATTGCCTATGTTCACCTGGTAGTCCAGATAGCGCCGTTGCAACTGATAAAGCTGCCAGTCGAGTTCCGTACGCACATGCTCGTCGGCCACCTTCTCCATCAGGCCTGCATTCAACAACGGGCGGTCGAAACTGCGAATGACATCAAAACGTATGCACGAAGCGTCTGCCGGCGAAAAAACAAAGTGCACATTTTCCGGTATCCGTTGGCTGTCGAGCTCTCCGCCTGAAAGCATACGAAGCGAATGGACAGACTTATTCACGATGGTACTCTTTCCAATGCCATTAATGCCACTCAATATATTTACATCCGGACGCAAATCCCAAGCTATGTTTTTCCAGCCCCAGATTTCTTTTATTTCTATCCGCTTGATGTAATCAGCTTGCTTTTTCATGGTTAACACTCCTTTCCGAAAAATATAGATTGTTTCCTTATGACAAAGGTAATATAAAATAATGAGATAACCAGCAAGTCTGAGCAGCGTTTCCTACAAGGCCCGCCAACCAACCGTCCGTCTATTGTGCCACCTGGAACTTCCTGTATTCATTGGGCGACTGACCGACATTTTTCTTGAAAATACGGTTGAAATGTTGAGAATACTGGAATCCTAATTCATAAGCAATCTGACTGACCGTCTTCTCCGAGCCCAGCAACATCTCCTTGGCTGTGTCTATGATTTTTCCCTGGATATACTCTTGGGGAGTCTTTCCTGTCTCTTTCTTTATGAGGTCGCCAAAATAATTAGGTGAGAGAAAGACCTTCTCTGCAAAATAACGCACTGTGGGAATGCCGACCGTTTGAGGTTTATCACCCTGGAAATATTCGTCCAGCAAAGACTCGAACTTGGATAGCACATCCAGATTGGAATCACTACGCGTCACGAATTGGCGGTTGTAAAAACGCATGCAATAATCCAAAAGCAGTTGGATGTTCCGAGCTATCAATCGTTTGCTCAACTTGTCTATCGGATGCAGAAGTTCCAGTTTTATCTTTTTCAGACAGTCGAGGATGATGCCACGTTCTTCCTCCGACAAATGTAAAGCTTCGCGCGAACTGTAGGAAAAAAATGAGTATGACTTGATTTCCCGCCCCAACGATGTGCCTTTTATCAAATCCGGATGAAACAAAATGCCCTTAGCCTTTGGCTTCACCCCTTCCTGCATCTCTGTTTCGGCCACTTGTCCCGGTGCAAAACTGACTATTGTCCCGTCCTGATAGTCGTAGGTCTGGCGGCCATAACGAATGTCTCCACATTTTGTATCTTTCAGGAACAAGGCGTACAGACCATAATTCAAAGTAAAATGAGTAGGAAAACGCGTTGCCTCTGCCAAATCAACGACATTGACTAACGGATGCAATGTCTCCAATCCGAAAAGCTGGTTATACACATCCACCGAATCCATTTGTATCATCTCTGCTTTCATGAGTTTTTTTATTTTAGTTTGAAGCAAATATAATCATTTTCAGCACAAGCAGGAATACTGTTTTTTCAGAATCAGTAAAAGTGTTACAAAACTCCGTGATTCGGTTACAACACCTCAACTATGCCCTTTGGGACACTGTCCAATATCTGTAAATGTGATACAATCGTCCGTAAATACGTTGCCGTCCATTCTCTTCACTGAAACTACCTTTGCCTGCGGAAGGAAGGAATTTCATCACGAGCCCCCCTGCGGAGCGCAAACATCTTCCTGCCCGATTATCATTTTGAAAACCTCTAACTTATATAATTATTATGGAAACAAGCAACCACTATGACATGTACATTCCCACCCGCATCATGTTTGGAACAGGAATGCTAAACAAACTAAGTGAACAACCCATGCCGGGCAAACGTGCCCTCATCCTTATTTCCAACGGCAAATCGACCCGTGCCAACGGCTATCTGGCCCGCACAGAAGAACAGATGAGGAAAGCCGGTATAGAAACTGTCGTGTTCGACGGCGTATCGCCCAACCCGACCGTGGACAACGTAAACGCCGGGGCAAAGGCAGCCCGCGACAATAAATGCGACTTCCTCGTAGCCTTGGGAGGCGGCAGCGTGATGGACTGCGCCAAAGCCGTAGCCGTCATGGCTACAAACAACGGCGAATTGTGGGACTACGTATCCATCGGTTCAGGCAAACGGCAACCCATCAAAGTGAGACCGTTGCCCATCATTGCCATCACCACAACAGCCGGCACAGGCTCGGAAACAGACCATTCAGGTGTCATCACCAAAGAAGAAACATTTGAAAAAGCCTTCGTGGGCGACAATTCACTATTTCCCGTACTCTCCATCGTCGACCCGGAACTGATGGCAAGCGTTCCGCCTGCTTTTACAGCCTATCAGGGGTTTGATGCCCTGTTTCACAGCACAGAAGGCTACATTGCCAAAGGAGCCAACCTCATGAGCGACATGTATGCCCTCGAAGCCATCCGCAACATTGCCGAATACTTGCCCCGCGCCGTAAAAGACGGGCGCGACCTGGAAGCGCGTACCCGTGTGGCCTTCGGCAACAGCTTGTCGGGAGCTGTCATGTGTCTGACGCTCATCACCAGCGAACATGCGTTGGAACATGCCTTGTCGGCCTATCACCCCAACTTGCCCCATGGTGCCGGCCTCATCATGATAAGCCGTGCTTACTACAAATACTTCATCGAACGCCACGCCTGCGACGAACGCTTCATACGCATGGCACAAGCCATGGGCATGCCGGAAGCCACCAAACCGGAAGACTTTCTTACAGCCCTGGCCCGCCTGCAAGAAGCATGTGGCGTAGCCGCCCTGCAAATGTCCGACTATGGCATCACAGCCAAAGAATTTGAGACCTTCATGCACAACAGCCGCGAAGTAATGGGCATCATGTTCACAAGCGACCGCATACAAATGAGCGACGAAGATATTGTAAACATCTACAAAGAATCTTATAAATAAAAATGAATATCCACAACTAACCAACAGCCCGGAGCAGTTGGCCGGATGTTGTTCTTTCAGACACAGATTGGCGCGGATGCGCAGATAAACAAAAAAATCTGCGCTCCCCCGCGTCTAAAAAAATAAGACTATGCCCTAGTTTAAGGTGCGGCCATTCAGTAAATAACAAAAAGAGCTGGCAAGACATATTCCCAATAGGAAGACATCATCGGCACAAAGCAAAAAGCCAGTCCGGATTGAGGAGGAGACACACAGACACTGATGGGCAAGCAAGTATCTGTAATTTAGGTTGCTTTCTCCGTAATTTGGACACAAAGACTTTAAAATTTCGCCATTATATTTGCATTATCTTTAAAACATAAAAACACCCAACACAGTCAACGCTGTGTGACATTATGGACAGACGAAAATTTATTACCGGTTCGGTGGCAGCACTGGCCACGGCAGCACTGGCAAAAGTGGCCGCTGCTCTTCCACCGGACGAAAAAACAAAAGCTAACACAATGAAAATAGTAGTATTGACAGGAAGCCCCCGCAAAAACGGCAACTCCAGCTACCTGGCAGGAGAATTCATCAAAGGCGCCCAGGAAGCCGGACACGAAGTGTTTCGCTTCGACAGCGCATTTCAAAAAGTGGAAGGCTGCATGGCCTGCAACCGTTGTGGCATGGATGGTCCGTGCGTCTTGAAAGACGATTTCGAACTCGTTCGCCAACGCCTGATTGAGGCCGACATGGTGGTGTTTGCCACCCCGATGTATTATTTCGGATGCTCGGCACAGTTGAAAAAAGTCATCGACCGCTTCTACGCCATCAACGGAAAAATCAAAGGCACACACAAGAAAGCGGCGTTCTTGATGACTTATGCCGACACCGCACAAGAAGAAGCCGAACCGATGCTCCGCCACTATAACACCTTGGTCGACTACCTCGGTTGGGAAAACGTGGGGACGGTCGTTGCACCCGGTGTTTGGACAGCCGGCAGTGTCCGAAACACGAGATACCCGCAAGAGGCTTATTTGTTGGGCAAAAACCTATAATGAAACAACCGGACGCATGAAACAAACACTCATGACACTCGCCATATTGCGGGCGGGCACACTGCCCGCACTGCCACAAACAAGCAACCCGGCCAACCGGACCGAAGCATGCATGAAAAACTACACGACCCTCTTTGGAGGAAAAGCCCTCACGGGGCAAGGCACCGACCCGGAAATGATGGACATCTTGCAGAAATTCATTTTCGGAGAAGTGTTCCAGACCGGCAACCTGACACTGAAACAGCGCGAACTAATCACCTGCGTGACACTGGCCACCATGCAGACACTACCACAACTGAAATCGCACGCCGGAGCAGCCCTCAACGTTGGTGTGACACCCATCGAACTGCGCGAAGCCATGTATCTGACAGCCCCTTTCATCGGTTTCCCGAAAATGCTCAATGCCGTGGGCGTCGTAAACGAGACCTTGGAAGAGCGAGGCGTCAGCTTGCCGCTGGAAAAAGCCGGCACAGTGACGGAAGAAGACCGCCACGAAAAAGGAACAGCCATCCAAAACCGACTCTACAAAGGTGGCATCTCCGACGTGATGACCGGCCTGCCCGGCAACATGGGAGAAGATGTGGCACGTTTTCTGACCGACTACTTCTTTGGCGAAATCTATACCCGCGGAGTGCTCGACCTCCGCACGCGCGAACTGCTGGGCTACTGCATACTCACAACGCTTGAAGCCGACAGTCAACTGCAATCGCACTACCACGGCAACATCAACGCCGGCAACAGCCCCGAAACCCTCACCGCTGCCGTAGTCCAAACGCTGCCCTACATCGGCTTTCCGGCTGCCATCAAGGCCCTGCGCATCATCAAACAGGAACACGCCCGGCCTGCTCCTGCCACAAACAACCTGGTACGGCTGTCAAAAATCACAGTCGACCCGGCCCGGCTGGACGCTTACAATGCCCTGTTGAAGGAAGAAATCGAAGCCTCCATGCGCCTGGAGCCGGGTGTGCTCACCCTCTACGCCACGGCCGAAAAAGATGCGCCGCACAAAATCACCATCTTGGAAATATATGCCGACCGCACCGCCTACGAAAACCATCTGAAGACACCCCACTTCCAGAAATACAAGCAAGGCACGCTCCCGATGGTGAAGGAACTGGAGCTGGTGGACACAGACCCGCTCATTCCCGGGCTCAAAATCAAATGACCATCCTGCTAAACAAACACTTATTTATAGCTTATGAACAAATTATTTCTAACTCTCGCTGCGGTTGTAGCCATCTGCTTCAGCGCATGCGCACAAACAAAGGAAAAGACCGAAATGAAAGCACATCAGACACTGGTGGCCTATTTCTCGGCAACCGGCACAACAGCCAAGGCCGCCCACAGCATCGCCGACATCACAGACGGGACACTTCATGAGATTGTCCCCCAGACAACCTACACCCACGCCGACCTCGATTGGCACGACAAACAGTCGCGCAGTTCTGTCGAGATGGCCGACACCGATGCCCGCCCGGCCCTGAAAGGGCCAGCAACCGACTTGACGGCCTACGACGTGGTGTTCATCGGCTACCCCATCTGGTGGGACGAAGCTCCACGCATCATCAACACTTTTATCGAAAGCAACAACCTGAAAGGAAAAATGCTCATTCCTTTTGCCACTTCAGGCGGAAGCAGCATCCACAACAGCGTGAAGGTCTTGAAACAAACCTATCCCGACCTGAACTGGAAAGAAGGCTGCCTGCTGAACCATGCCGGAAAAGCAACCATCCAAAACTGGATAGAAAAAAACACACGCTAAGCATCAACTCTACCAAATAATTCAACCCCACCCGACCACTCTTTGAGCTGGTTTCAGATTAATGGAAAGCTCCAATGCTGCCATATTTTTGCCGAACGCACAACGAACTATTCGAGAAAAGACGCTGCCGGAAATCGAAAAAACAGCCAAAGAGTTTGGAAAAACATGCCAACAAACGAATTGGGGTTTTGACAAAGCACAAGCCGACCATGCCTGCGGACATTCGCAAAACCCAAATGAAGTCCGCAGGCATATTCTTGCATCATTGCCAACAAAGCAAATCGCTCTCTTTGCCCATTGCCCGCACATCCACCCTTGACACAAGGCGGGCACGGATAGGAACCCGCCCGTCTGCGGAAAGGAATCCGTGCTCGCTTACCTTAGGTCGCGCTCCTGTCCGGCATTAAGGCCGCCGGTACGTCTCGCGTATACACTCTGCCGCCAAAGTGCAAAAATTAAAAGCAAACAGAACCAATTACTAAAATTAGCTCTAACTTTGCACGCCGAAGACCTACATTCTACAAACCCAATATGAAAACAAAAAACTACACGGGACACATCTGCATGCTGCTTGCCAGCATCGCCTGGGGGCTCATGGCTCCTATCGGAAAAGACGTCATGAGCACAGAAGTAACAGCCTTGTCACTGGCCACTTTCCGCATGGTCGGCGGTGCGCTCTGCTTCTGGATAGCCTCTCTTTTCATCAAACACGAAGAAGTGAAACCCCACGACCTGATGATGCTGTTTTTTGCAGCCTTGTTTGCCGTCGTGTTCAACCAAGGTACCTACATCTTCGGCCTGTCGATGACATCGCCCGTCGATGCTTCCATCATCACCACCACAGCCCCAATCGCCACCCTCATCCTGGCAGCCCTTTTCCTGCACGAGCCCATCACGGGAAAAAAACTCGGAGGCGTGTTCATGGGAGCCATCGGAGCACTTATCATGATTCTCAGCGGCAACGCGGCTGCAAGCGGACACAACAGCAACGCCGTGGGCGACCTGCTCTGCTTCCTGGCCCAAGTGAGCTTTGCCACCTACCTGACTTTTTTCAAGGGACTTCCCATGAAATACCACCCCGTGACGTGCATGAAGTGGATGTTTACCTATGCCTCTATCTGCTTCATTCCTTTTTCTTATAGCGAAGTGTCGGTGATTCCCTTTGCCGAGGTCGAGTGGAAGACGTGGGGCGAAGTGGCCTTTGTGGTAGTATGCTCCACGTTCCTGAGTTTCTTGCTCATGATGACAGCACAAAAAGTGTTGCGCCCCACCGTGCTCAGCATGTACAACTACATGCAACCCATCGTGGCCAGCGTGGTGTCGGTCATCATGGGCATCGGCACGTTCGGCTGGACGAAAGGACTGGCCGTCGTCCTGGTGTTTACAGGCGTCTATCTGGTGACACAAAGCAAGTCGCGTGCTCAAATGCTGAAAGAGATGGAAGAAAAGAAACAACAAACCAACGACTAACAACACATGCCATCGTCTTCCCTACTTGAACTCCAGCGACAATACGAGCTGCTCGAAATGGAATATAAATGCGAGAAAGACGCGTTTCTCCAGCAACTAGACCGCACCGGCCTGGACAGGAAAGTCAGCCGGGGCATCTGCTGGTATCCCTTGTCTGTGGGGCGCAGCTACTACAACTCGCTCAACCAATATGTGGTGGAGGTGTTTCGCACGGAACATCTCGACACCGACCACCAGTTTGAATACGGACGCCCGTTGTTGTTTTTCGAAGCCGACATCCAAAACACACGGATACGCTATCTGAGCATCAGCGCCACGGTGAACTATGCCGACGACAACCGCATGGTAGCCATCTTGCCGGGTCCGGAAACGATGACCCAGCTAAACGAAGCCATGCACCTGGGCGTCCAGTTGGGGTTTGACGAGAATGTGTACAAACTCATGTTTGCTTCGCTCCGTGCCGTGATGGCCGACAAGGGACGGCTGGCCGAACTGCGCGACATCTTCCACGGCACACGTCCAGCCGGCGAATTTACGTTTGCCCCGCTACATTTCCCCTGGCTGAACCCGACGCAGGAAAATGCCGTGAACAAAGTGCTCCGTGCCAAAGACGTGGCCATCGTGCACGGTCCTCCCGGAACGGGAAAAACAACCACACTGGTAGAGGCCATCTACGAGACATTGCACCGTGAAAGCCAAGTGCTGGTCTGCGCACAAAGCAACATGGCCGTGGATTGGATTTCCGAACAGCTTGTAGACAGAGGTGTCCCCGTGCTCCGCATCGGGAATCCTGTGAGAGTGAACGACAAGATGCTATCTTTCACCTACGAACGGCGCTTCGAGGCTCATCCCGACTACCCGTTGCTGCACAGCATGCGCCGCACCGTGAACCAGCTATACGCAGCCAGGAAGAAAGGCCGTTCGGAGTCTGTCCGCCAGAAAATCAATTCGCTGCGCGACCGCATCGAGGACCTGGAAATGCGCATCCGTGAGTCGCTTTTCAACGAAGCACGCGTCATAGCCTGCACACTGACCGGAGCTGCCAGCAAACAACTATTCCGCCGCCACTTCGGCACACTCTTCATCGACGAGGCAGCCCAGGCGCTCGAAGCAGCCTGCTGGATAGCCATCCGCAAGGCAAACCGCGTGGTGCTGGCAGGCGACCACTGCCAGCTTCCGCCCGTCATCACCTGCTACGAGGCCCTGAAGGGAGGTTTGGGACGCACACTGATGCAAGCGATTGTGCAAAACAAACCCGGTTGTGTGTCGCTGCTCAAAATCCAATACCGGATGAATGATGCCATCATGCGCTTCTCGTCAGACTGGTTCTACCACGGCGAACTCCGCTCCGCCCCCGAAGTGAAATGCCGGAGCATTCTGGACTTTGACACACCGATGGTCTGGATAAACACGGAAATGCTGGACGCAGAGGAAGAATTCGTGGAACGAAGTTTCGGACGTGTGAACAAAAAAGAAGCCGAACTGACTCTTCAACACCTGGAAACCTATCTCACCAAAATCGGCAAGCAGCGCATCCTTGACGAGCGCATCGACATCGGCATCATCTCTCCCTACCAGGCACAAGTGCAATACTTGCGAAAGTTGCTGAAGGCAACCGACTTCTTTGCTCCCTACAAACACCTCATCAGTGTAAACACCGTCGATGGTTTCCAAGGCCAAGAGCGCGATGTCATCATCATCAGCCTGGTGCGGGCCAACGAAAAAGGCGAAATCGGATTTTTAAGTGATTTACGCCGCATGAACGTGGCCATCACCCGTGCCCGCATGAAACTCATTATTCTGGGCAACGCACCCACACTGACCAAACACCCGTTCTACAAACAGCTATTTGAGTACATTTCGGCATTGGAAGCATAAGTTTTGAACCTTTTCCTTGGGGAGCGTGCTTCAAATCGTTAAATTTGCCACGGTCTTATGACCTCAATCTACTCACCAGATTATTATTTACTAATACCAAAAATAAACAAACATGAGTCTAAAAATTGTTGTATTGGCAAAACAAGTACCCGACACCCGAAATGTGGGGAAAGACGCCATGACTGCAGAAGGCACCGTGAACCGAAGTGCCTTGCCTGCCATTTTTAACCCAGAAGACTTGAACGCATTGGAACAGGCCTTGCGCCTGAAAGACCAGCATCCGGGTTCCACCGTGACCATCCTGACAATGGGTCCCGGACGCGCAGCCTCCATCATCCGCGAAGGTCTTTTCCGGGGAGCCGACAACGGCTATCTGCTGACCGACCGCGCTTTTGCCGGCGCTGACACGTTGGCCACTTCATACGCGCTCTCCATGGCTATCCGCAAAATCAAAGACTACGACATCATCATCGGAGGCCGCCAAGCCATCGACGGAGACACAGCCCAAGTGGGACCGCAAGTGGCCGAAAAGTTAGGACTGACCCAAATCACCTACGCCGAAGAAATCTTGAATGTGGACGAAACAAACCGGCGCATTTCCGTGAAACGCCACATCGACGGCGGCGTGGAAACAGTGGAAGGCCCATTGCCCATCGTGGTCACAGTCAATGGTTCGGCAGCTCCCTGCCGCCCGCGCAATGCCAAATTGGTACAGAAATATAAATACGCGCTCACTCCGACCGAGAAAGCACAAGAAGCTCCGGCTTATCCCGAACTCTACGAACAACGCCCCTACCTGAACCTGGTGGAATGGAGCGTGGCCGACGTAGACGCCGACCTGCAACAATGTGGATTGTCGGGCTCTCCCACCAAAGTGAAGTCTATCCAGAACATCGTATTCCAAGCCAAGGAGAGCAAGACACTCACCGGCTCGGATGCCGACGTAGAAGGATTGATTGTAGAATTGTTAGCTAACCACACCATCGGATAAAGACTATGAACAACGTATTTGTATATTGCGAGCTGGAAGGCACGACCGTGGCCGACGTAAGTCTCGAACTCCTGACTAAAGGACGCAAACTGGCCAACCAACTGGGTTGCCAACTGGAAGCCATCGCTGCCGGCAGCGGCTTGGATGGCATTGAAAAACAAATCTTGCCCTACGGTGTAGACAAACTGCACGTGTTTGATGCACCAGGGTTGTTTCCCTATACTTCCCTCCCGCACACTTCAATCCTCGTAAATCTGTTTAAGGCTGAAAAGCCGCAAATCTGCCTGATGGGTGCCACGGTCATCGGCCGCGACCTCGGCCCGCGTGTATCCTCAGCCCTGACAAGCGGACTGACCGCCGACTGCACATCGCTCGAAATTGGCAATCATGAAGACAAAAAAGCAGGCATCACATACGAGAATCTTCTCTATCAAATCCGTCCGGCATTCGGAGGAAACATCGTGGCCACCATCATCAACCCGGAACACCGCCCGCAAATGGCCACCGTGCGCGAAGGCGTGATGAAGAAAGAAGTGCTCGACCCGAACTACCAAGGCGAAGTTATCCGTCACGACGTGGCCAAGTTCGTCCCCGAAACGGACTATGTGGTCAAAGTCATCGAACGCCATGTGGAGAAAGCCAAGAACAATCTGAAAGGCTCACCCATCATCGTGGCCGGAGGCTATGGCATGGGTTCCAAAGAAGGATTCGACATGCTGTTTGACCTGGCCAAAGAACTCCATGCTGAGGTAGGTGCCAGCCGTGCCGCCGTCGACGCCGGATTCTGCGAACATGACCGCCAGATAGGCCAGACCGGTGTAACCGTCCGCCCGAAACTCTATATTGCCTGCGGCATCAGCGGACAAATCCAACACATCGCCGGCATGCAAGAAAGCGGCATCATCATCTCCATCAACAACGACCCGAATGCTCCCATCAACACCATTGCCGACTATGTCATCAATGGCTCGGTGGAAGAAGTTATTCCGAAGATGATTAAATACTACAAGCAAAACAGTAAGTAACCAACAAAGAGAAAGGTTATGAAACGCTTTTTGTCAGGCATACTCGGATGTCTGCTTATAACAATCGTCCAAGCTCAAGACACCATCTATGTGACACAATATCATGAGTGGTGTCCCAAAGAAAAGGCAGACTCATACGCCGTCGTTACTTCTTCTTCCCCTCTTACCAAGGTAGATAGCTACACAATGGAGGGAAAGCTCATAGAAACGGCCTACTACAAGCGTTATGTCGAACCTATATACCAACGCATAAAAGAAGGAAAATCCACCCTCTATTATGAGGAAGATGGAAAAACCAAAGCGATTGTTCTCTATGATGATGGAAAGCTCCAATCCGTCAAAGCATACTATCCCGACGGAAAACTCCAACGAGAAGACAGCTACGACAAAAAAGGGAAATTGAAAAAGAGTTTCCTTTATGATACAGATGGGAAGGCGACTAAAAACCGAGATCCATGGGAACGTCAACCGCAATTTCCGGGAGGTAACATCGCACTCATGAATGCGGTCAATTCTACACTAAAATATCCGGAAAATGCTTTGGATGCCAACATCACGGGAAGAGTAATCTTGCAATTTGTCATTGGCAAAAATGGCAAGATTACCCAAACAGAGGTTGTCCGCCCGGTTCATTATTTGTTAGACAAAGAAGCTTTACGAGTAATCAATGAAATTGGTCGGAAATACACTTGGAAGCCTGGAATAGAACATGGCGAAAAGGTTCGCGTACGTTACACCGTTCCTATCTCTTTCAATTTAAAATAACCTTTCTCATTTAAACAATAAGAAACAATGGCAAACTTTTATACCGATACCCCCGAACTGAAGCATCACCTGAACCACCCGTTGATGCGCCGCATCGTGGAGCTCAAAGAGCGAAACTTTGCTGATAAAGACAAGTATGAATATGCCCCAATGGATTTCCAAGACGCTATGGACAGCTATGACCGCGTGCTCGAAATCGTGGGCGAACTCTGTGGCGACATCATTGCCCCCAATGCCGAAGGCGTTGACCACGAAGGCCCGACCGTGGCCAACGGACGTGTGACTTACGCCAGCGGCACACAAGCCAACTTGGAAGCTGCCCGCAAGGCAGGACTCATGGGCATGGCCATGCCGCGCCGCTTTGGCGGACTGAACTTCCCCATCGTGCCCTATATCATGGCTGCCGACATCGTGTCGCGCGCCGATGCCGGCTTTGAAAACCTTTGGGGACTGCAAGACTGCGCCGAGACACTCTATGAGTTTGGCAACGAAGACCAGCACCAACGCTTCCTGACCCGTGTTTGCCAAGGCGCAACCATGTCGATGGACCTCACCGAACCGGATGCCGGCTCCGACCTGCAATCGGTCATGCTGAAAGCTACCTATGACGAGAAGGAAAACTGCTGGCGGCTGAACGGCGTGAAACGCTTCATCACCAACGGAGACTCGGACATCCACCTCGTGCTCGCCCGCTCGGAAGAAGGCACGCACGACGGACGCGGACTCTCCATGTTCATCTACGACAAGCGCGACGGAGGAGTAGACGTGCGCCGCATCGAAAACAAGATGGGCATCAAAGGCTCTCCCACCTGCGAACTGGTCTACAAAAATGCAAAAGCAGAGCTTTGCGGAGACCGTAAGCTGGGCTTGATTAAGTACGTCATGGCATTGATGAACGGTGCACGCCTGGGCATTGCCGCACAGAGCGTCGGCCTCTCGCAAGCTGCTTACAACGAAGCTTTGGCCTATGCAAAAGACCGCAAACAGTTTGGCAAGGCCATCATCAATTTCCCGGCCGTTTACGACATGCTTTCCACCATGAAAGCCAAGCTCGACGCGTCACGTGCGCTGCTTTACGAGACAGCCCGCTTCGTTGATGTCTACAAAGCACTCGACGACATCGCCCGCGAACGTAAGCTCACACCCGAAGAACGCCAGGAGCAAAAGAAATATGCCAAACTCGCCGACAGCTTCACCCCGCTGGCCAAAGGAATGGGCAGCGAGTATGCCAACCAGAACACCTACGACTGCATCCAGATACACGGCGGTTCAGGCTTCATGAAGGACTACACCTGCGAACGCCTCTACCGTGACGCCCGCATCACGTCTATCTACGAAGGCACCACGCAGCTACAGACCGTGGCTGCCATACGCTATGTCACCACGGGTGCTTACTTGGCACAAATCCGTGCCTACGAAGCCATGCCTTGCGCTCCGGCTTTCGAAGACTTGAGAGTACGCCTGAAGGAGATGGCCGACAAGTTTGAAGCCGCAACCGCCCGCGTGAACGAACTGAAAGACCAAGAATTCCAAGACTTCGTGGCACGCCGCCTGGTAGAAATGGCAGCCTTCACCATCATGGGACACCTGCTTGTGTTGGAAGCCACTGCCGACGCCGAGCTTTTCGCACACTCGGCCAACGTCTATGTGCGCTATGCAGAAGCAGAAATAGGCAAACATGCCGACTTCATCAGCAAATTCCAGCCAGAAGATTTGGAAAGCTACCGCAAATAATCCGGCAAGCGAAAACACCGAATGACAATGGCCGCAGGCGGGCAACCCGACCGTTTGCGGCCATTTTTTCTGCCCGGCAGACAAGGAAATCACACAAAAGATTGCGATTGGCCGACGATATGTATATATTTGTCCCAAGTTTAACTCTCTAAATCATATTTACATTGCAATGAAAAAATGGTTATTAGGCGCATTGCTCCTGTGCAGCAGTTGGAACATCCCGACACCAACGCAGGCATTAGAGCTGCCGCGCCGCCCCGAATACGTGATTGTGGCCTCTTACCGTGTATCCAACGACCCTGAATGGATGGACGTCATCGAAGCTCTGAAAAAGAAGCACAAAGGTGCTGAAGTCTGCTATTACAAAGAATCTCCGCGTGAAGTCATGGGCAACCTCCGGTGGTACTACCCACGCTACGTGGCCATCGTGGAGAAACCCGAACAAATCGGGCGAGACTTCGTGGTCGACCTGAACCGCATGAGCCGCGAAGTGGACGATGACATTTATGCAGACTTCATCTGGGGCATCATCACCGGCTATGACGCACAAGCCGCGCTCCGCCTGGTGAACGACACGAAAGAGCCCAAAGTGCTGCGTTCGCTCGTGACCACCGTGAGCGTGTTTGGCGACGGACACTGGTTCGACCGTTTTGCCTACATCTCCGATGCACGTCCCGGCCTCGTGGGCGAACGCGACAAAGGACAAACAAAACTCACGGAGACAATGGTGACCGACAGCATCGACAACCGCATGTATCGAGACATGATAAAACAAGCACAAGAAAAAGGACAAAAGCTACGCCTCCCGAAAGATTTCTCGGTGAAGAAGCTCAACCTGCTCCAACGCTTCTATGACTACTATGCCAAATACGACCCGGATGTGGTCGTCACCGCCGCACACGCCACGGAAAAAAACCTGGAAATGCCCTACTCCAGCGGAAACATCATGTGCCGCGACGGAAAACTCTATGCCGACTTCCCCGACGGCCCGAAAGACTTGGTGGAGACAGGCAAGACACGTGTGTACCTGCCTGTGGGCAACTGCCTCATGGGCAACATCGACAAGACTAAAAACAGCATGGCTGTCGCCTTCATGAACAGTGCCAACGTGGGCATGCTCGCCGGAGGCTACGTGGTGGAAACATGGTACGGACGCAACGGATGGGGAGGCTTGTGCTACTTCATGAACAATCCGGGCCGCTACACCATCCCTGAAGCCTTCTTCCTGAACCAGCAAGACATGATGTTCCAGTTGCGGCAGATGGCCCCGGCATTGGTCAACAAAGCTTTCCCCTTTGCCGAAGGCCCCAACCACATGAACCCGGAGTACGCAGCCGCCGCCAAGATGAACGGCGGGAAAATCTCGACCGACGCTTTCGGCTTCTTCTACGACCGCGACGTGGTGGCCCTCTACGGCGACCCGGCCTGGGATGTACGCCTGGCGGAGCAACCCGACGCCAACGACTACGAGGTGGACTACAAAGTGAAGTCTGAAGAGTGCGTCGTCACCATCAAGACCGGCCCGAACTACAGCGAAGAGCGCATGCGCGGCTCCGACTTCCGCTCGCAACACGTGGGCCAGTTGCCTTTCAGCTTCTTCTTCCCGAAACGCTTGCGCAACCCGCGCCTGGCCGAAGGGCAACAGTGGAAAGCAGCCGTCGACGAAAACTTCCTGCTCGTCTACGAACCGAACTTCGAGCCCAACAAGGAATACACCATCGTGCTGACCATTGACCCGGCACGCTGAGCATACATTTACCGAATCTCATAAACAGAGCGAGACTTCCCAACTGGCAGCATCAAGCCCCCAAGGAAGTCTCGCTCTCTCATATTAACAGCCTTACCACTAGAGTCCGGCATAGAAAATCAGGTACTTCTCCAAATTAGACCGAATATAATCCGCATTGTGATGACCAGGAAATACATGGTTCTGTACATTAACTCCCCGGCGCTCTAACAATGCACACAACTCTGCACAGCCTTCGTAAAACCTCCCTTCGTCATGGCTGCCCGCATCCAAATAAAACTTCATATCGGGCAAAAGGGAACAATCTTCGGCTATGGTCATAGGGTTCAAGCTCACCCATGCTCCTTCCGTCCCGAAATAAGGAATGTCTTCCGGGTCTAACTGTCGTTCCAAAGCCGGCATATGTCCCCCGACCCGGGCAAACAATCCGGGATATTGCAAACCATAGCGCAAAGCGGCATATCCACCAGCCGATATGCCGCCGACAAAACGCTTTTCCCGGCATACATCTGTCTTGTAATGTTTATCGACAAAGGAGATAATCTCCTTCACAAAATAGTCTTCATATCTGCCCAAATTTATGCCGCCTTCTCTCCGCGCCGTCAGAGAAGAATTAAGCCCGCGGCTATTTTCCATGCGGGGGCAGACTATCAACAAAGGCATGATCTTATGCTTTTGTAGCAAGCTGTCTGCCACTTCCCGTATTCCAAGTTCCAGCATGATGCGTTCGTCACCACTCCTTCCATGCAAAAAGTAAAGCACTGGGAAAGCATCTCCGGTATCATAATTTTCAGGTAGATAGACAGCAAGTTCCATTTGTTTCTGGAGATAATTACTGTAAATGCCTACCTGCTCAATCCTTGACCGACAACAATCCATCACCAATAAATTTTACTTCATAAACACGAAATAAACCGCCAACACCAGGCAGAAGAAGGCTGCCAGATGATTCCATTGCAAGGCTTCGCCCTTGAAGAAAATAGTGGTGAACACGGTGAAGACGGCGAGCGTGATGACCTCTTGGATAACCTTCAACTGCAACAAGGAGAAAGGTCCGCCATTGCCCACAAAGCCGATGCGGTTGGCCGGCACTTGGCAGGAATATTCCGCCAGGGCTATCAACCATGAAAACAAGATGACGCCGTAGAGCGGCCAGTTGGAAATAACTTTCATTTCCTGAAGTTTCAAGTGCCCATACCAGGCAAAAGTCATGAAAATGTTTGAAACAATCAACAATAAAATAGTATAAACACCAGTCATATTATTAGTTATTTAGTCTATTCCCGATGGTAACAGTTCCGTCTGCACATTGGTCATGCTTCCCCACAGGCTATACCGCGCCTCAGGATTCATCTCTTCCAGACGTCGAAACACTTCCTTCATCTGAGCCCGGTGGGAAGCCGTTTCGTAGGGGCAAGACTTCACCTGCTTGCGGTAGCCGCGCAGGGCGGCCAAGGCTTCCATGTCTGCCTCGTGCACCAGGCAGAGGGGACGGATGATAGTCATGTCGAACTTTTGCATGACCAACTTCGGCGGCATGCTGGAAAATGCTCCCTGAAACGTGATGTTCATCAGAAGCGTCTGCAAGATGTCGTCCATGTGGTGGCCAAGGGCAATCTTGTTGCATCCCAACTCCTTCGCTATGGTGAAAAGGGCCTTGCGCCGGTTCCACGAACAGAGGAAACAGGGCGACTTGCGGCTGTCTGTCGAGGGGTCGAAAGACGTCTCCCGATGCAGGAAAGGCACTCCCAACGACTCACACCAGCGGCGCAAATAGTCAAGGTCGGCCTGATAAGGGATGTTGGCCATGCTCACATGCACGGCCACTAATGAAAACTTTGGCTTGAAGATGCGTGCCCTATGGGCCAACAGTTCGACCAGCCCCATCGAATCTTTCCCCCCGGACAAGCCTACGAGAATCTTGTCCCCATCGTCGATGAGGCCATATTGCACCATTCCCTTGGCCAGCCGGCGGTTGATGCGCTGCATGAGTTTGTTTTCTTCCGATAGTTTTGACATAACGTGTGCCGATAGTTTTCTTTCAAGTTTACCTATTGAAATACAGGGAGAAAAAGAATACGCGAAACGGCGATTTGCCAACCTTCCTTTCCGCTCCCGGCTACCTTCCTTTCCGTGGTCGGGCGGATTCCTATC
>ERZ779889.1361-NODE-1361-length-24673-cov-3.914737_pt1 | contig 24673 bp, 9 predicted proteins | sample MGYA00511030_ERZ779889 | MGnify/ENA primary metagenome ERZ779889 (study PRJEB29588, sample SAMEA2160616) | human gut metagenome | biome: human gut; feature: human-associated habitat; material: faeces | place: Denmark | collected 2008/2010 ...
ATAGTATTCTTACCCATGTAGAATTCAAGCAGTTCTTTCACTGCGTCCGTCTTGCGCAAAGTTACCTGTTCCAAACGCATATCCTTACCGATAAAGTGCTTGAATTCGTCCGGCGAAATCTCTCCCAAACCTTTGAATCGGGTGATTTCCGGATTCGGGCTTAGCTCTTCGATGGCGTTGATACGTTCTTCGTCAGAATAACAATAAATGGTCTTCTTCTTGTTGCGTACGCGGAACAAAGGAGTTTGCAGGATATATACATGCCCTTTCTTGATGAGATCGGGGAAGAATTGCAGGAAGAAAGTAATCATCAGCAGGCGGATGTGCATACCGTCCACATCGGCATCGGTTGCTACGATTACCTTGTTGTAACGCAGACCGTCCAAACCATCCTCTATATTAAGGGCAGCTTGGAGGAGGTTGAACTCCTCATTTTCGTAAACTACCTTCTTGGTCAGTCCGAACGAGTTCAACGGTTTACCGCGAAGGCTGAATACAGCTTGGGTAGTCACGTCACGGCTTTTGGTGATGGAGCCGCTTGCTGAGTCTCCCTCAGTGATAAAGATGCAAGATTCTTCTTCCAGTCCTTTTCCTTTCGGGTCGTTCAGATGAATGCGGCAATCGCGCAACTTGCGGTTGTGAAGATTGGCTTTCTTCGCACGTTCGCGGGCAAGTTTCGTCACGCCTGCGATGGCTTTACGTTCCTTTTCCGACTCCTGTATCTTTTGTTGTATCGTTTCGGCTATGTCCGCATTCTTGTGCAGGAAGTTATCGACTTCCAGCTTGATGAAATCACCTACATACTTGTTGACCGTGATACCGCCGGGAGCCATATTGGTAGAACCCAGCTTTGTCTTGGTCTGGCTCTCGAAGATCGTTTCTTCCACATTGACGGCAATGGCGGCAACCAATCCGTTGCGGATATCGGTATAGTCCATGTTCTTGTTGAAGAACTCTTTGATGGTACGGGCAATATGCTCCTTTAAAGCCGTTTGATGCGTACCGCCCTGTGTGGTGTGCTGTCCATTTACGAAAGAATAATATTCTTCTCCATACTGATTGGTATGTGTAAAGGCTATTTCGATGTCTTCTCCTTTCAGGTGGACGATGTCATAAAGTCCCTCACTGGTCATATTATCTTTCAGGAGGTCCTCCAGACCATGACGGGAGATAATTCGTTGTCCGTTGTAGATGAAAGTCAGTCCTGTATTAAGATAAGTATAATTGCGTAGCAGCGTTTCTACAAACTGGTTCTGAAAAGAGTAATTGAGGAAGAGGGTATTGTCCGGTTCAAAGAAGATGTAAGTACCGTTTTCTTCCGTACTGTCCTGTGTGATATCGCTTTGCAGCACACCTTTCTCGAAAATTGCCGCACGTACTTTCCCGTCACGATAGCTGCGTACCTCGAAACGGCTGCTGAGCGCGTTGACGGCTTTGATGCCGACACCGTTCAGACCGACACTCTTTTTGAAGGCCTTACTATCGTATTTACCGCCGGTATTCAGCTTGCTGACAGCTTCCACCAGCTTTCCTTGCGGAATACCCCGTCCGTAGTCACGTACACTTACGCGGAGATTTTCTTCTATATTGACTTCAATACGTTTGCCGGCTCCCATTTTGAATTCATCGATGCTGTTGTCCATCACTTCTTTCAGCAATACGTAAATACCGTCATCGTTTTGCGAACCGTCGCCAAGACGGCCTATGTACATACCAGAACGGACACGAATGTGCTCCATGTCGTCCAAATGGCGAATATTATCTTCATTGTATTCAACCTCACTGTTACCGGTATTTGCACCGGTTGTCTTTTCCTCGTAATCGGCGGAACCTTCCAATGGCAAAGTCATATTATTATCTTCCATAGAAAACATCTTGTATTGTAAGCACTGATATTTCGCAAAGTTAATAAGAAAATCAATATAAAACACCTATGTAAACAAATATATGTCCTGAAACTTTTCTCGGTTTACCGGATATTTAATAGGGAAAAGTTCGGTTGAAAAGGGTACTTTTTATGGGCTGCTGTTAGTTTTTGAACCTTTTTCATTAATTAGTCCACATCCGTATTATAATGTGTTGCTACTTTTGTTGCGCTATTATATCAATAAGGCGATGTATTTAAATCTAATACATTATTAATTTTATATATATGAATCTAATACTATGGAGCATTTCAAGGGGTACTCCTATGGTGTTTGGAAATGATGTCACACCGAATTGATATTTAAATAATATACTAATACTAAAAATAAAAACATTTATGAATCAAAAATTCCAGAGGACTTGCTTGGTTGTTCTATTAAGTTTTGTCTGCTTGTTTGCTTTAGCTCAAGGGAAACAGGTGTCCGGTATCGTTAAGGATACTTCAGGTGAGCCGGTGATTGGAGCCAATGTCATTGTGAAAGGTACTACAAACGGCACTATCACGGGTATTGACGGTGATTTTACATTGTCTAATGTGAAGAAGTCAGATGTTATTGTCTTTACTTTTATCGGTTATAAAACGGAAGAGGTTAAATATACCGGACAACCTTCCGTTAATGTGACCCTGAAAGATGATACCGAATTGCTGGACGAAGTTGTGGTTATCGGTTACGGTACTGTCAACAAGCGTGACCTTACCGGTTCCGTAGCTTCCGTCAAAGCGGAGGATATTGCGGCAGTTCCGGTATCGAGCGCTGTAGAGGCTTTGACCGGAAAGTTGGCAGGTGTGAATATCACTACTACGGAGGGCTCGCCCGATGCGGAAATGAAAATACGTGTTCGTGGCGGCGGTTCGTTGTCGCAGGATAATTCACCTTTGTACATTGTGGATGGATTTCCTGTGTCGAGCATCAGCGATATCGCCCCTTCCGAGATTCAGAGCATCGATGTGTTGAAAGATGCCTCTTCTACCGCTATTTATGGTGCACGTGGCGCCAACGGAGTTATCATCATTACGACCAAAAGCGGTAAAGAGGGAAAAGTGCAGGTAGATTTTGGAGCTTCGTTCGGCGTGAAGCAGGTAACCCGCCTTACCAAAGTACTTGACCCTTATAATTATGTGGCTTATCAGAATGAGATAGATATGGGCAAACATGGCAATTACAGCGATATGGACATTTGGCGTTCGGTGGACGGGTTCGATTATCAGGATGAGATGTTTGGACGTACCGGTAACCAACAGCAATATAATATCAATGTAAGCGGTGGTAGCAAGGAGTTGCAATACAGTGTCAGCTATGCGCATAACGAGGAGAAGAGCATCATGTTGAATTCCGGTTTTAAGAAGGACAACATTAATGCTAAAATTAAATCGGAGCTGAATAAATGGCTTTCTTTGGATTTTAATGCCCGTTTGAGCCATACCGCAGTAGAAGGCTTGGGCGGCGGTGCAGATACGAACGAATCGAATGCGGCTAATTCTACGGTAGCCAATTCGGTTATTTTCCGTCCGATAGACCCTTTGCAAGCCAGTACGGATGACGAGGAGAACTCTACGGCAACTCAGAAGACTCCGTTGGAGCGTTTACTGGCCACAGAGAAAGAGCGCGGTACTTTTAATCAGAATTATAATGTCGGTATCAATTGGAAACCGTTTAAGGGTTGGACGTTCCGTTCGGAGTTCGGCTATGGTTGGAAATATGATGATACGGAGCAATACTGGGGAGTGGATGCCGTTTCTAACTCAAAATACGGAAATAACGGTAAACCGCAGGCTTATCTGTTGCGTGAGAAGACCAATAGCTGGCGTAATGCCAATACGCTGACTTATGAAAACAAGGATTTGTTCGATGGACGTGATCGTCTGAATGTCCTCATCGGTCATGAAGTGAGCAGCAGTTTCAAGAAGTCCGTTGAGAATGTATCGGTTGCTTTTCCGAATACGATGAACATCTCGGAAATTAAAGCAAATATGGGTACGGGCACTGCACTTCCTACGCAGTCCACCCTTGGAGCAAAGGAAAACATGCTCTCTTTCTTCGGTCGTGCCAACTATACTTTGATGGACCGTTATTTACTGACCTTTACACTGCGTGGCGATGGTTCCAGTAAGTTTGGTAAAGGTAATCAATGGGGATTGTTTCCATCGGCTGCATTGGCATGGCGTATCTCGGATGAGACGTTCATGGAAAGCGCTAAAGACTGGCTCTCTTCGTTAAAACTCCGTTTGAGTTTTGGTACGGCAGGTAACAACCGCATTAATTCCGGATTGCTTAATACTACTTATTCCCTTTCGGGTAACGACGCCCGCTATCCGGCTTTCGGCGATGCCATGTCTTCCATGCTGGAACATGGTACGAATTTATATAATCCTGATTTGAAGTGGGAAACTACCGTAACCCGTAACCTTGGTATCGACTATGGCTTTTGGAATAATCGTATTTCCGGTTCTATCGACCTTTATTGGAACACTACCAAAGATTTGTTGATGAAAACGGAAATTCCGTCTACTACCGGATACAACTATCAGTACCGCAACTTCGGGCAGACTTCCAATAAGGGTGTGGAATTTTCGATGAGCGCCGTTCTGCTGGATACGAAGAAATACGGTTTGAACTTTACGTTCAATCTGGCATATAACCGCAATAAGATTGATAAACTGACTACGGATACTCCATGGCAGAGCAGCAACTGGGCGGGAAGTACGATTTCCAAGTATGAGGATTTCCGTGTAGAAGAAGGTGGCCGTTTAGGTGAAGTATGGGGATTCAAAACTAACGGATATTATACGGTGTACGACCCAGTTTCCAATCCCAATGGTGATCTGATTTGGGGTGACGGTGAATGGACATTGCGTGACGGACTGAAAGATAATAGTCAGACCATTACCGGCGGTGCTTACTCTCCAGGAGGATTGAAACTCCAGTGCGATGAAAACGGTAACCCCATCAAACAACGGTTAGGTAATACTGTGGCTCCTTTGACAGGTGGTTTTGGCTTTAACGGTAATGTCGGTAATTTCGATTTCAATCTGTTCTTCAACTACTCGTTGGGAAATGTAATTATCAATGGTACAAAGTTGGCTTCTTCGTTCCGTTCCGGCTCAAGGACAGGTTACAATTTGAATAACGACTTTGCATTGGGTAACCGTTACACGTGGATTGACCCGGAAACAGGTTTGAATCTTGCCAGCAGCAGTAGCGCTGTACTCGAAACGTACGGTTCTATGACTGAGGCCGGACTGCGTTTGAACCAACTCAATCGTAACGCTTCAATCTTCCACCCGGCTGCGGTTACGACCATGCAGTTGATAGATTATGCTGTGGAAGATGCTTCTTTCTTACGTATCAACAATATTACCGTGGGTTATACACTCCCCAAAACTTGGGTGAAGAAAGCGTTCCTGCAGAATGTGCGTATATATCTGACCGGATATAACTTGTTCTGCTGGACCAACTATACCGGTGCAGACCCTGAGGTCGATACCAGCAGTAAGCGCAATGCGCTGACACCGGGTGTCGATTATGCGGCTTATCCGAAAAGCCGTTCGTTTGTCGGTGGTATCAATATTACGTTCTAACTCTAAATATATAAATGTATATGAAAGCAATCTATAAAACCTTGATATTGTCGGCGGGAGTCATTTATTTTACTTCTTGCTCCGATTTCCTTGACCAAAGTTCACCGTCAGAGATGAATGATGAAACGGTGTTTAATAATACGTATTATACTAATCTCGCTTTGAATAAGGTGTATGGCGATTTGACACAGGACCAGACCTATTCGAGCTTTCTCCCTATTGTTTGCGGACTGAATACGGACTGCGAATTGGTGGACGGTTTAGGGGTGGATGCAAGCAATACGTCGAATGAGCGTGGATGTATGAACTATAATTGCAGTCCCGGCTGGTCGCGACTGGCAAATGTGTGGGATGCCATGTATAAGCTGATAGAGAATACCAATTTGGTGATTGAAGGCGTAGAGGCAAGTCCTTTGCTGAATCCCTCGGAAGATACGAGTGAAGCGCGGGCTCTTAAGAAAACAATGTTGTGCTATCGTGCTGAGGCGAAAACATTGCGTGCAATGGTTTATCTCGATTTGATACGTTTGTTCGGTGATATTCCTTTTAAGATGGAGCGTTCTCAATCGGATTTGAGCAATGCTTATCTTGGCAAGACAGACCGTGATGAGATTATGGACTCGTTGATTACAGATTTGGAAGAGATTATCCCGGACCTTCCGTGGGCAGGTGAGGACGGATATACTACGGAACACGTTACACGCGGATACGCTCACGGATTATTGGCCAATATCGCGCTGACGCGTGCCGGCTTTGCTATCCGGGAGAAAGCGAAAGAGGGGTATATTGAAGGAGAGAACAGCGATCCTGTCTATCCGACCCAACGTTGTGACGACGAGACGCGTGCCAAAATGTATAAGTTGGCGGAGCAACATCTGGCTGCTGTCATCAACTCCATGAAGCACTCCCTGACCACTTCGGTAGAGGAGTATTGGCGACAAATGAATGTGTGTGAGTTGCAGACCGTACAACCGGAAAACTTGTTTGAAATCCCGATGATGCTGAATAAAAGCGGTGAGTTGGGATATACGGTAGGTTTCCGTGTAAGCGGAGCAAGCAGCTACTTCGGGCTGAAAGGTAATTCTTCCGGCAAGCTGAAATTGACGGCTCCTTATTTCTGGTCGTTTGACCACAGTGGAAAAGATACGCGGCGTAATATTACCTGCGCACTGTCGGAGTTTTCTACGGATAAAGATACGAAGGCGTTTCGTGAAACCCTTTCCGGTAACAAGCCGTTCTCTATCTACTGCGGCAAGTGGGATTACCGCATGATGGCGGGTAATACGTCATGGCTGGAAGCCGTACGTGCGGGAGATGCGTCCGCCAAGATTTGTTCGGGTATCAATGTGGTGAAGATGCGTTATCCGCATGTTTTGCTTATGTATGCAGAAGCGGTTTATGAAAATTACAAGACGGAATCGGCTCAAGGAGTGGATGCGGATGGAAATGTATGTGTGATGACTGCTAAAGATGCTCTGCTGGCTGTTCATAAACGGGCTTATGCCGATGCGGACAAGGCTGTTGGAGAAGCTTTCATTGAGAAGGTTATTGCCGATAAAGGTTTCATGGGTGCCATTATGGACGAGAACGCATGGGAGCTTGCCGGTGAAGGTGTACGTAAATTCGACTTGATTCGTTGGAACGAACTCAGTAACAAAATCGATGAGTTCAAAGAGGCTTATAAGGAATGTGTAAATCTTGCCGACCAGGCGGGGGGCTATCCTTCAAAGATATATTACAAGTACAAAACCACTGCTGTATATGCCGACCGGGAGATAGACATGAATAGTATCAATTGGTATGAAAAACCGTCGAGTACAAGTGGCTTCGAGAGTAAGGATTTCTGGGGTAAGGAATTGAATGACAGTAAGGGACAGGAACAGTTGACGATTAACCTGCCGAGCATTTCATCCGGTTTGAACAAGGAGGTGAAGAACCGCTATTTATTGCCCATCGCTTCTACTACCATTTCTACATCGAATGGAAATTTGTATAACTCTTATGGCTACGCCAACTAATTTGCAGAACCTATAACAATGAGAAACATTATGAGAGATTTTAGATATATTATCGGTTTGGGAGCATTGCTGCTCTCGGCCGTTCTTAGTACGAGTTCTTGTACCGACGGTAATGATTGGGAGGCGGATTCGGCTTATGCTCGTCTTTTCGGTACGAAGACGTCCAGTTTCACGGTTACTCCCGCGGAAGATATTGCGCAGGCTGAAGTTTCTTGGCAAGGTACTCCGGAAACGAAAAATTATATTATAGAAATCAGTACTGCTCTTTTGACGGACGAAGTGGAGCCGGGAACCTCTGAGGGGAGTATTGTTTTCGGTAATGGGGATGAGCAGATAACGAAGACTGCTTATACGCTAAAGGAATTGAGCCCGAATACGGAATATTATGCACGTATCAAGTCGGTGAACGGAGATAAAGAGTCCGATTGGGTTTATCTGGAAGATGGGACTTTTAAGACTTGTAAAGAAGAACAAGTATTGGTGACTCCTTCCACCGATAACGGTGACATTGAAGAAAAATCCATCCGTATCTCTTGGCAACCTTGCAAAGTTGACCGTATCCGCATTTATACGGAAGACGCTTCTTATGATGAAACTATTGAACTTTCGGAAGCTGATATAGCGTTTGGTTCGTGTATTATTTCCGGCCTTACCCAAGGAACACGCTATACGGTTGAAATCTATAATGGAGAGACAATGCGCGGAAGCATTGAAGTAATGACCGGTGAAGGCGAGATGTTGCCGATTACAATCGGTAATGTCCAAACAAACAGCGCTACTCTTGACTGGAATTATGTTGGCAATGTCAGAGCCAATGCATATACTCTGGTGGAAGGTACGGAATATTCTACTGCCAATCCGATTTCCTTTGATGGCAACAGTGGCCTTATGCTGAATAGTCTCAATGATTATACTACTTATACATTTGCTTTGCTGAACGGTACGGCTGTGATGGGATATAAGACATTTACAACAAAACGCGCTATTCCTGCCGGGTACGCGGTGATTGAGATAGGTTCAGAGGATGACTTTATCACTGAAGTAACAAAGAGCATCACTCGGAATACGGTATTTAAGCTGGCTTCCAATGCTGATTTTACATTGAAGAAAATGAAGGATGATGGCAGGGTGGATGACATAAAGATACCGAGTACTTCCGGTATAAATGTAATTGTTTGGGGTGAGGAAAGTGATGATAGTAAAGCTGTGTTGAGGTTGACCAGTGCATTGGGAATCAAGGGAAGTTTCCATACGATAGAGTTCTTTAATTTGGAGATTACTACTACTGTCGAGAACGCCGATGGTCGTATATTTAATATTCAGGATGATTCCAACACATTCACGGAAATGAAGATAGAAGCCTGTGATATTTTAGACGGACAAGTCTTGTTTAGAGTGAAACATGGAGAAGGTAAGCCTAGCTTAGGTATACTGACAATTAGTAATTGTATAGTCGGCAATTTTACAAAGGATGGAAGCTTGCTTAATCTGACGGAGGATAAGAGTGGTACATTGACGAATATCAATATTAAGAATTCTACTATTTTTAATATGGCAGGTAACGTTATTCGCTCAAAAATAGTTCCCCGTACATTTAATATTGAAGGATGTACTTTTTATGAAGCTCCGAATAGTGATGGTAAGGCGTTTACAAATGATGAGAAATTAGGTTCCGCGTTGAAGGTTACCAATACATTGTTTGGTGGTAAGATTGCCGCAGATTCGGGATTTAGGGATGGCAATGCAGTAACAGCCGAGAATGTTTATTCCGCCAGTGACTTTACTTACGGTAAAAACGGGTGGCCTGCTTCTTCCACAGTTATGAACATTGATAAAACCAGTGCGGAGCTATTCCCGAATGCAGCGGCTGGAGACTTTACCGTAGCTCCGAAAGATTATAAGAAATTCGGTGACCCGCGTTGGAATAATTAAAATCAGAATCAAATAATAAAGATAGAATTATGAAAATAAAATATTTGTTGAGTTGCAGCCTTTTGGCGGGAAGTGCATTGTTTGCGTCATGTACTTCCATTGAGCCCAAATTGGATAATGATTATAAGCCTCTCCTTCCGGAAGAAATTCCGGAAGGTACCATTACCCAATTGAATTACGGTGAGTTACGTGCTTTTCCCGGAGCTGAAGGACATGGACGTGACGTTACAGGCGGACGTGGTGGTAAAGTCTACCATGTAACGTCATTGGAAGACGGCGGTGACGGTGACCAAGGTACATTCCGCTGGGCGGTCCGCCAAAGCGGTGCACGTACTATCGTGTTCGATGTAGCGGGTACTATCCACTTGAAAAAAGCGTTGAAGATAGAAGCTGATAACATAACCATTGCCGGACAGACCTCACCGGGTGGAATCTGTATAGCGGATCAAGCCTTTACCATTGCCGCTAATAATGTTATTATACGCTTCATGCGTTTCCGTCCGGGTAATCCGGCGGATGATGTGGATGGTCTTGGCGGTATGGATAAAAAGAACATCATCGTAGACCACTGTTCTGTAAGCTGGAGTTCGGATGAGACTCTTTCGGTTTACGGCATGGAGAACTCTACCGTACAGTGGTGCATTGCTTCGCAGGCTCTTTACTTCACACAGGCAAAGGATGGTAAAGCGCATGGCTTTGCCGGTAACTGGGGTGGGCACAATGCCACTTATCACCATAATCTGATAGCACACTGTGACAGCCGTACACCGCGTCTTGGCCCTCGTCCCTCTACTTTGGAATTGGGCGAACAGGTTGATATACGTAACAATGTTTTCTACAACTGGGGTGGCGAAGGATGTTACGGTGGTGAAACACAGCATGCCAATCTGGTGAACAATTATTATAAGCCGGGACCTACCACCGACTTGTTAAGAGACAGAAGATGTTATCGTATCGCACGTATTGGCATTTACGGTCAGAATTATGATAACGGTGAGGGATTCGAGCCTTTTAAAGGAATATGGGGACGCTTCTATATTGACGGCAATTATATGTTCGGCAATGCGGATGTGACTGCTGATAACTGGACAGACGGTGTTTATGCACAACAGGAAGACAATGACGGTAATGATTATACTTGGGAGTCCGAGGGTAAATCGGTCATCAATAACGGCAGCCAGGTAGTAGATGTTAAAGGAGTTACTACTCATACGGCTGAGACAGCCTACGAGCAGGTATTGAAGTATGTAGGTGCTTGCAACTATCGGGACACTTATGACAAATTCATCATGGATGAAGTAGCTGAGCGTAAGGCAACGTGCAATATTCAAGGGAGTAACCATAAGTTGGGTTATATTAACCATCCGAGTGAGCTGGTAGGTATTGTAGAAGGAGTGGATGAAAATGGCTATCCTGTATTGGTGCAGGTGGCGGATAACGATTTGGCCGATACCGACGGTGACGGTATTCCCGATTATTGGGAAACGCAATACGGATTGAACAAGGATTATGCTGCCGATGGCAATTTAAAGACTGTTGATGAAAATGGTGAATATACCAATCTGGAAATGTATCTGAACAGTTTGGTACAAGACATTATGGATAAGTGTCGCGAGGGCGGCACGGTAGTCGAGTAATGGTTGTACCGGATGAACGACACGGAATATTTATTAATATCAAAATAACGGATAGTACTATGAAACTTTTTAAACTATTTACTTTAATGGCGGCCGGAACGATGATTACGGCTTGCAATAACGAGATTGAGAATCTTTCCCGGAGTGCGGATAACCGAGTGATGTCTTTGCAGACAGCCGGGAAAGCGTATACACGTTTCAATGATGTGACTAATACATGGGAAAATACTGATAAAATAGGTGTGTATATGTATGGTGCGGGTACCGGGAGTACTGATATTCTGAATGGTGCCGAGAACGTCTTGTTTACTACACAGGGCGGAGAAAGCCCTGTGAATTTTACTTCAGAGACCGGTATCCAGATTGCGGGTGAGAATGCCAAGTTTACAGCTTATTATCCGCAAAATGGAGATATTACCGGCGGTATTTATAAAGTTGCATTGGGAAACCAGGCAGAAGGCTATACTGCTCACGATTTAATGTGGGCTGTGAATGATAATGTAAGTAGTGAGGATGCCAAGAGTTTGTCCATGACGTTCAAGCATCAGTTGGCAAAGCTTGCCATTGAGATTACTTCTAATAGTGGTGAGATTGTACAGAGCGTATCTATTCAGGGAATATCTATAAGTGCCGATTTCAATATCGCTACCGGTGAGTTTTCTAATGAAGCAAAAGGTTATATCACCCCCTGCAAGACTGCCGACAATAAATATAGTGCATTGGTTTTACCTACTAATCCGGCTACAGCTCTCAGTATGATTATTACTACTGATGCAGCAGAGGATAATACGTATGAGTATACTTTCAATTCCGGTACTATTTCTGAATTGAAGGCAGGTTACATATACACTATCAAAATCGGTTTAGGCGAATCCGTATTGGGCAGTGTAGACCAGATAGAAGGCGGTAACTCTCCGTATGAACCGGGTGGTGATGTGGACGGTAATGCTGAAGCTGTGACACCGGAAATACCCGGATATATGGTCGTAGAAGCACCTGCTGATGATGCGGATGCATTGGCCGGTTGCCTTGATGGAAAACGAGATGCTATTGCCTTGAAGTTTGTTGCTGGAAAGACTTATAAGGCAGATATGATTACCGTACCTGCAGGAATTACGGATTTGTTATTGATTGGAAAAGAGGGACAGGCAAAGGTTACGATGAAAGGGTTGGACTTTGAGTCCGCAACATTGGAAAAACTGACAATACAGAACCTGGAAATAGCCGGTGATGCGAATGCTAGATTTTGTAATAAACAGTTGGCTACTGGCGCAGTTATAACCGTTTCTGGTTGTTATATTCATGATGTAAAAGCTCTTTATGGGGAAGGCGCAGAGATTGGTGGACAAAATATTGTATCATCTATGACTATTGATAATTGCATGATATATAATTCTGCTACAATATTGGATAAAGGCACTTGTGAATCTGTCATACTTACCAATTCAACATTATATAACTTTAACGGACAAGCGTTCCATGCTTATAAAAGTGACAGTGATTTGGCTGAAATAACAACCTTCGAAATTGAAAATTGTACATTAGTGGATATGGGAAATGCAACAATTTTCCAGAATACAGGTGGAAAGGCGGGAGCTCTTTTCTCGACCTTCAAGAATACAATCGTATTGGCTACATGTAAGAATATTAATTGGAATGTGAAGCAAGATTCAGAAACAATCTTTGAAAATAATTATGCAGTTTCGGATGGAGCTTGTACCAGTTCGTTAAAATCATATGACGGTGGTGAGTATATAATGGATGTAACTAATACAAGAATAATGCTTTTCCCGAATGAAAGTAACAGTACTGTTCTAGGTGGAAAAGATTTTTCAACTTCTGTAGATGCAGGTGACCCGCGTTGGAAGAAATAACTAAAATCAACAAGCTGTTATTGATATGAAATTTACATCTTATATATACACCCTTTTAGGTGTTCTTTGCCTTTATGCATGTTCTGATGAAGACAACAACGGAGTAGCTTCATCGGACAGTAACGGCGTGGTGTTCTCCGCTAATATCGGAGAATACCAAACCCGTATCGCGACCGATGGCGGAAGCTGGGCTAAGGGAGACCGTATAGGTACTTATATGTACGCTGCAGGGACGGAGAATTTGATGACATTCTCCAATAATGTTCCGTACACCTGCCAGAATGAGGAGCAACTTGCCACCTTTAAAGCCGATAAACCTTTGATGTTTCCTGCGGATGGGCAGGAAGTTTCTTTCAAAGCATATTATCCTTATGTAGAAAACATCAATGAATATCTTTATCCGTTGGTGTTGGATAATCAGCAACAGGGTACCGCTCCTTATGATTTGATGTATGCCGTATCGGACGGCACACACGCTCGTACCCGCGAAGAGTCTTCTTCGATGGTGCCGCTTAACTTTTCCCATTGTTTGGCGAAGGTTATTTTGAAGCTGACCGATAAAGAGGAAAAACCGCTGCAAGCGGATGGAGAACCGATATTTCAGGGTATGAAAACACATGTGACATTAAATCTGAAGAGTGGAAATCTTTCTGCGCAAACGGCCACCGCACCTATTCAGGCTTTTCTGAATACAGATGAAAACAGTATCGAAGCGATTGTCTTTCCCGGCGAACTGACTGATAACTGTGTGGCCGAATTCTCGATTGACGGCAAAGCTTATAGCTGGATGTTCAAAGATAATACTGCCGGATTGACTTCTCTGGAAGCAGGGTATAAGTATGTCTTTTCTTTGAAAATTCTTACCGAATCGGGTACAATAGATGGTGCGGCGGATGTGGAACAGAGCGGCAGTTCTTCCACTCCGTGGCAGAATGAGACGACCACCGGAATAGCCACAGCTTCCCAATACAAACTTTATCCCTGTGATAAGGGAGCTTTTGCCGATACTGAACTGAAAATTGCGTTTACAGGAGAAACGCCTCGGTTAGGCACAAGCGGTTTTATCCGTATTTATCGGGCGGATAACCCTGCGGAACCGATAGATGAAATCCGCATGGATGAACGTCAGGAGCCTATTTCGGAAAATGGCGGTACTAAGTTTAATACCTGGATGGACGTTATCGGTTCGAGCGATCGTAAACTGATTGTGAACTACCATGCTGTAAAAGTGGATGGTAATGAGGTCATTATTAAACCTCACAGTCGTAAATTGGATTTCGGTACCGACTATTTTGTACTTATAGACAAGGAAGCGATACAGCATGACGGATTCAAAGGTATCACTACTTCCAAATGGTTTTTCACTACCCGTCCGGAACCGGAAGTGAAAACTACGGTCAGTGTAAGTCATACGGATGCGAATGCGGACTTTTATACTTTGCAAGGCGCCGTGGATTTCTTTACAAGAAATGCGGTAGAAGGTGAAAAGACCATTATGCTGGATGAAGGAAAGTTTGAAGAAATTGTCAATATCCGTAATTTGAGCAGCCTTACCGTTAAGGGAGCCGGAGCGGATAAAACCGAGATACAGTCGGACAATAACAACAACTGGAATCCGGGTATCAAAGACGGTTGCGACAGCGGCCTTGCCGATGCTCTGAAACCGGGAATGGATATTCCCTATGTCGACGGACGTAATCAGGGCGGTGGAAGAGCCGGTGTATTGATAGCCGGAAAAGCGGATAAAATTCGTTTTGAGGATGTCAGTATGCGTTGCCTGTATCCAACGAAGACGCAGGCGGAAGTGTTGTGCATTCGTAACAAGAGCGATAATGCCACGGCATTTGTACGCTGCAGATTTTATAGTCAGCAGGATACATTATTGCCGGGTGGCGGTTATAACTGGTTTTATGATTGCTATGTAGAGGGTGATACCGATTTTATCTGGGGAGGAAACTCCGCATGCCTGTTTGAAAGCTGCGAAGTCGAAATGATAACCTCCGGTGGGCGTGGCTTCAATGCGCGTGTTAAGGCAAATAATATCGGTTATGTATTTTCAGAGTGTATTTTGACCGTTGCGGAGGGAGTGACAAAGTGCCGTTTGTTGGAAGGGTCTGACGGCACCGGAATGGTTGATAATATAACATTTGTCAATACTACGATTGATAAGGAGTTTTTCAGCGGCGGTATTAATTCTGAGGATAAGTCGATGGTTCCTATTGCAGGTTATGATGATAATATTATTCGTTATAACAAGAATAAAGATGAGATTGGAGAACTCGGTGAAGACACCGGCATCAAAGACGGTTGTAAAATGTATGACTGTACGTATGATGATGGGAAGCCTGTACAGGAAAGCGGTGTTTATGGAGCAGATAGAATACATACGCTTACCCTTGAAGAGTACAATCAATACTTTAAAGACCGCTCTACCGTTTTAGGTGGTTACGCAGACACAACATGGTTCACTGAATAGTTTGCCGACACTTGTTCCTACTCTCTTCCCTGCAGTGATGTGATATTATAAGCCTTTTAATTGCATATTAAAAGGCTTATAATACTACATTAAAAGGCTTTTAATCATATCTCACTCGTAATGCCTGTCCGATATCACGGTTATGGCTGCTTCTTTTCTTTGTATTCCGAAGGGGTTACCCCTACAATCTTCTTGAAACAACGACTGAAGTATTTCGGGTCATTGAATCCCGTCATATAAGCAATCTGCGAAATATTATATTCACCGCTGTCGAATAACTGTGCCGCTCGTTTGATGCGTATCTGGCATATGAAATTCACAGGCGACAGTCCTACTATTGATTTTAGCTTCTGATAGAAGATAGTTCGGCTCAACAGGAGTTTTTCTGCGAATTGTTCGATGGTCAGATCCGGATTGTCCATCTGTTCTTCCATGAACTCCATAACCTTTTCCATAAACAGTTTGTCGTGCGGGGTTATTTGCGGCTGTGACGGTTCCGGAATGTCATCCGATAAAGCTACGTCCTTGCCTGCGGTTAGCTTGGCCATGTACATCTCTTGCAGTTCCTTGCGCTGGCGTAAAAGAGAGGTGATACGGATTTTCAGGTAAGTGGAACTGAAAGGTTTGGTGATGTAATCGTCGATTCCGTGTTCCAATCCGGCGATACGGTCGTCCAAAGAAGCCTTGGCGGACAACACGATGATAGGAATGTGGCAGATATTATTGTTTGCCTTAATCTGCCCTATCATTTCCAGACCATCCATTATCGGCATCATAACGTCGCTGATAATGAGGTCCGGCACATTGTCGATGGCACGTTGCAATCCTTCCTTTCCATTGGAAGCGGTTATCACATTATAACTGCCGGACAGACTGCTCTTGAGGAAATGCCTTAATTCATTGTTATCCTCCACCACTAATATGGAATTACAGTCGGAATCAGTCATCTCCGTTTCTTCCATGTATGCGTTTTCTCCGTCTAAGCCGTTGGCTGCGGAAACGGTTTCCTGTTTGTCGTCATCCAATATGAGCTCGGCTTGCATGTCTTCTTCGAACACTTTCTGTTGCAGGGGTAAGGTTACGGTGAAAGTACTGCCGACGCCGGGCTGGCTGCTTACCTGAATGCTTCCGTGGTGCATTTCCACCATTTCCTTCGCCAATGACAGGCCGATACCGGAAGAGGGTTGTAGAATGTTCTGTTTCACCAAAGACTCGAAACGTTGGAATAACACACGCTGCTTGTCGGGCACGATGCCTATTCCCTCGTCTTTCACTTCTATATCGACCGATTCTTCTTTCGGGATAACCTTTATGGTAATCGCTTTGCCGGGAGACGTATATTTGAATGCATTGGATAGCAGATTAAAGAATATTTTTTCAAATTTGTCCTTATCTACCCATCCGTATACGGACTGTACAGGTGTCACCAGCCGGTAATCCATATTTTTCTCTTTGGCGATTAGTTTGAAGTTGTCCATTGATTTCCGTAACAATGAAATCAAGTCTTTCTTTTCTACCAACAGCTTCATTTTCTGGTTTTGTATCTTACGGAAATCCAGTATTTGGTTCATCAGGTGAAGCATGTGCTCGGTGTTTTGATGCACTACGGTAAGATATTCGCGCGCGGTGGGCGAGAGCGGTTCATTCTCCAGTACTTCTGCGACGGGACTGCTGATTAGGGTTAAAGGTGTGCGCAGCTCATGAGAGATGTCGGTGAAGAAACGCAGTTTGATGTCGGTGAGCTGTTTTTCCATATCTACCCGGTGACGCAGGCGGTATATGTAGAATAGCACATAAACAATCGTTGCCGTGAAAAGGATGAATAGCATGGAATAGAACACCCATGCCCAGTAAGTTTCCCAGAAAGTGGGGAGTACTCGTACGGGAAGGGAATATATGTTGTCCGTCCATACACCGTCGCTATTGGTGGATTTGACCTGGAGACGGTATTCTCCGGCCGGTAGGTTGATGTAGCTTGCCGAACGGTTGTTACCGGCTTCATTCCACTCTTTCTCCAATCCTTCCAGACGATAAGCATATTGAATGTGCTCGGGAGCGACATAATCAAGAGCGGCAAACTGAAAAGTGACGTTTCTTTGCGATGCTTTTAACTCCAGCTCGGCCAGATTGTCAATCGACTGCTCAACCGGATGCCCCTGTATCCTGAGGTTGGTAAAGATGATTGGCGGTACATAACTGCTTTTTTTCATCTTGTCGGGCATTACTTCCAAGAAACCTTTATCGGTTCCTAAAACAATTTGGTGACGGGCATTTATTACGGGTAAGGCTTCCGAGAAATTGAAGTCTTGATAAGTTGAATTTAGCTGATAGTTCTCGAATGTTTCTTTATCAGGGTTGAACTTGGACAATGCTATCTCGGACACGAACCATAGCTGACCGGAGTTATCTTCTATCATGGAAAGCATTAAATCCGAAGCCAATCCGTCCTTCTTGTCATATCCTTTGAATTGGATATCCTCTCCAAGCAGTGGTCCGGATATGATTTTATTGACTCCTCCGGTAAAGCTCATTACGTACGTCGTATTATGCCTGTCTGTGTAAATCTGCATAATATCGTTTGCGTTCAGACTGTGAGTATCACCCGTCCGGTGATTGTTCCTGTAAAATTTGATTTCTTCGGGACGCTTGAAGTCACTCGCAAACGTAATTAATCCGCTGGTGGTTCCTACAAAAATAACTCCTTCGGGGCCGCCTGCGATGTTACGTATTTTTGTTCCATAGGTTGTGGGGTAATTTTTCAGTTCGTTATTGCAGTTGATAAATTGTATCTCTCCATTTCCGGTTTGTTTTATCAGGTTCAGGCCGCCGCCGAAACATCCTACCCAGATACGTTTACGGGTGTCCTGGAAAATGGTGTAAACGTCGTTGCCGCTAATGCTGTAAGGCTCTTCGGGGTTGTACTGATAGTGATGAACGGAGTATTTGCCGGTATCTTGTTTTTTTAGCAAATAGAGACCGGAACCTTTGCTTCCCATCCATATGTTGTGCTCCTGGTCTTCCATGAAATCATAGATATCTTCAAAAAAATGCGCCTGTTCCTTGATGATATCGCCTTGTTTGGAAAGATAGCCTTCCAAGTTCCCGTCGGGAGCATATATGCGGACATGGTTTGATTTTGATGCGCTCCAGAGCCGCCCGCCGCTGTCGCGCAGGAAAGCGCGTGTTTCGGCTTCATGATCGGTTTGATTGAAATGGAAACTTTGCGGTGAGAAACTTAATTTGTAGACGCCGCGCGCACTGGCCATCCAGGCATTGCCCTGATTGTCGATGGTGTGAACTCGGACTAACGGGCTGAAGATGGATTTGGGATGATTTATATCTATTACCAATGGTTTGAGTTTCTTTTCTTTTCTGTCATAATAGGAGAAATTTCCTTCGGTGGGTAACATCCATAAGGTGTTTGTGTTGTCTTCAAAGATTATTTTACGGCTTTTGCGTTCATGTTTAACCAACTCGTCCCGGGGAGTAACCAGATGCTCTTTTTCATTGGCGGCCATGTTGAGGCGGATAATGCCCGGCGTATTCGAGAATACCCAGATATCTCCATGCCGGTCTTGGTAGACGGATTCTACGTAGTTGGAGTGTTGAGTGGGAGTTTGGATGTTTATCTGACGGAACTTGTTGTTGCCGGGGGTATAGAGTATGAGTCCGTTATCTGTTGCCAATGCCAGCGTATCTTTTCCGATGATTGTCAGATTGGCGATGTTCCGGTACGGATAGGGGACATCTATGAATTTCAGTTGGCGGGTTTTGAAATCATAGCCGGCCAGTTTGCCGTGTTCGGCGGCAAGATAGATGTTTTCTTTCCATTGGATGATGTGACGGAACGGGAAGTCTGTGTCCAATGTCTTTTTCCCGACGATAGTGATGCCTTTGTCGGTCAGTACCCATTCGTCTTCTTCGGAGTCCTGAAAGACCGTATAGACTTGATTACCTTTCAGGTTGCCATTGAAGATGGAATAAGGCGAGATGCCTTTTCCGTCCTTGCACTGTTGCTCGTCGGCACGGTAAGTATATCCGTCTTTACAAAGTATCCAGGCAATTCCCTTTTTCAGCGAGAGAATACGTATGACATGGTTCGAATGATTGAGAGACCGGGTAAGCGGTTGGAGGACGTCTATGAATTTCTCGGTTTTGACATCGAACAGGCATGCTTGTCCGTCATACGTAGTACACCAGATATCGCCGTATTTACTTTCTACAATGTTGCCTATACGGTTACTTTCGAAAGAGTAGGTCGTTTCTTGGAATATTTTGTAGTTTTTGAACGTGTAACCGTCAAACTTGTTTATCCCATTCCAGGTACTGAACCACATAAGCCCTTTTTGGTCTTGCAGAATACTCATCACGTTGCCTTGTGCAAGGCCGTTACTGACTGAAAAGTATTTAATTTGGCATACCGGTTGGGAAACAACGGATAACACGACTGACAGAAAGAAGAAGAAAAAGCTAAGCCGCTTCATAGTCATTATTTTAAAGTTTAAGCAAAAATAATGAAATGCGTTCAGAAGAAAAACAGAAGGGTGGATTTTACATAAAAAATCCACCCTTTCCCTTATTTTGTCCTCTATCTTACTATGTTGCGCCTTACTTTATAGCTTTGACAAACGCTCTTCTACGCTTATGCTGTTCGGTCTTGAAGTATTCCCATTGTGCCTGTACCTTGCCGTTCAGTTCCAGTTCCGGATTGCTTTCCGCAAACACGAAGCCCAATTTCTGATAGACAGGGATTAAATCGGAGAATAGCAATGCGTTTACGCCCTTGTTCTGATACTCGGGCTTCACGGCTACCAGCAGCAAATCCAGCATTTTGGCGCGACGTTTCATAAACAGGGCTTTCAGCAGGTGATACCAACCGAAGGGCAACAGACGTCCATGAGACTTCTGCAAAGCTTCTGACAGGGAAGGCATGGAGATGCCTACCGCCACCAGTTTGTCTTCGGCATCTGTAACCAGCGTCACCATGCGAAGGTCCAGAATAGGCAGATACATTTTTACGTATTGATCAATCTGGCGTTGTGACAAGGCGGAATAGCCATACAGCGGACTGTATGCTTCATTCATCAGTTCAAAAATAGCCTGTCCGTAGTCGCGGGCAATCTTCTTGGCGGAAGAATACTTTTTGATTTTGAGGTTATATTTGCGCTGGATGAGTTCTGAAATACGCTTATGCTTGTCGGGTATGGCATCCGGAATATAAATCTTGTATTCTACCCAGTCGGCGTCTTTCTCGAAGCCCATGCGTTCCATGTGTTGCGGGTAGTAGGGGTAGTTATAAGTGGTTGCCATTGTGCTGAGCTGGTCGTAACCTTCGATAAGCATACCTTCCGCATCAAAATCGGTAAAGCCTAACGGACCCTGTATGTGGGTCATACCCCGCTCTTTACCCCACTCTTCGACGGTACGTATAAGGGCTTCTGATACTTCGGGGTCGTCGATAAAGTCAATCCAGCCGAAACGTACTTCTTTCTTATTCCAGGTCTGATTGGCTTTATTGTTGACAATGGCTGCTACGCGTCCTACGATTCTATCATCCTTATAAGCAAGAAAATAGTCGGCTTCGCAAAACTCGAAAGCGGCGTTTTTCTTCTTGTTGAAGGTGTTGAGCATATCATCGTAGAGGTCGGGTACTGAATACGGATTGTTTTTGTATAGTTTGTAATTGAAGCGGATAAACTGTTTCAGCTCCTTTTTCGTAGAGACCTTTTTAATTGTAATTGCCATAGTTGTATGTTGTTATGAGTGGGCAAAGATACATGAAAATCTTTAAACTACGCTGCCTTACAGGCTATAAATGAGGAATGCTGTATATGCAATGTAGCAAAGTACCATAATGCTTCCCTCGATACGGGTAATGGTGCGTTTGGCAAAGAACAGTCCGAAGAGCCAAAGCAGAATGCCCGACCCTACCAGTACCCATAAGTCCGAGTTGGTAATGCCCGTCAGGTGTAAAGGTGTGATGGATGCGCTGCAACCTAATACGAAGAATACGTTGAACAGGTTGCTGCCCACTACGTTGCCAATGGCTATTTCCGGGTTCTTCTTCAAGGCTGCTACAATGGATGTGGCAAGCTCGGGCAGTGACGTTCCGCCGGCCACAAGCGTCAGTCCGATAACGGACTCGCTTACTCCCAGACTGCGTGCAATGCCGCTTGCGCCGTCTACGAAGAAGCTGCCGCCGGCAATAAGCGCACCGAGGCCACCCAAAATGTAGAGAGTGGATTTCCAGAGCGGCAATTGCTTGATATTCCCGTCATTACCTGCCGTTTCTTCGGGGGTACGCGAGGCAATGGCAAAAGTGTAACTCAGAAAGATGGCGAAGAAACAGAGTAACAGCAGTCCGTCGGCAATGCTGAGGATGTTGGCTTCGTCTCCATTCAGAAATACGTCGTTGGCACAAACCAGCAAAGCTATGGAAGAGAGGATGCACAAAGGAATTTCTTTTTGCAGCGTATTCCGGGTCACGGCAATCGGGGCGAACAGTGCGGTACAGCCTACAATCATCAGTGTATTGAAAATGTTGCTTCCTACGACATTGCCGATAGCTATATCCGCGCTTCCTTTCAAGGCGGAAGATACGCTGACCGTCAGTTCCGGGGCAGACGTTCCGAAAGCGACGATTGTCAGTCCGATAACGATGTTGGGTATACGGAAACGTTGGGCTACGGACGCAGCTCCGTCCGTCAGTCCGTTGGCACCTAATAGAATGAGGAGAAGTCCTCCTACGAGTAACAGAATGTTCATGGAATCTATTTTTGCGGGCAAAGATAATGTAAAATTCCGATTAAGAGAGTTTAAGAGGGAATCCGTTTTACTTCTGCGGGAATGAAGAATTTGTTTAAACCGATAGCGGAATGGAATGAACAGGTTCATTTTTTATGAAATATGAAAAACATTCTGTATGTTTGACGTTTTATTTAAAGTAACCATATTATAACAACCAATAAAATATTTTGAGATGAGAGGGATTCGCGCCTTGTGGCTGATGCTGATGTTACTGACAGCCGACGGAGTTTCTGCCCAATTGGTAGAGAAAGTGCTTCGCGCCATAGAAGGAGACAGCTTGGCTCCGGTTACAACGATAAAGGCAGACTCGGATTCTGCGGTATCACTGTCGGCAATCAAGCAGGAGTTGGAAGCAGCCCGGCTGAATGAAGCCAACCTGCGTATGGAAATGGAGCAACTGAGGCTTGCCAGCTATGCGGCCGACTCCGTAAAACACTTGCAGCAGAAACAGCGCATCGACTCCCTGCGTAAGGTGACTCCCGGCGTTCCGGTGGTGGTAGAGGGAGATACGCTGTTCTATCTCTATGCCAAGCGTGGCGGCCATACTCCCCAGCAACGTGCCGAAATGGATGCCGCTGCCATATTGGAGTTGGGCAAACGCTTTAATCTGCGTCCCGATTCACTGTATATGGAAAGCAGCGATATCGTTACCGACCTTATGTATGACAATAAAGTCATCGCTTCCTTTATCGACCAGGACGGATTGTGGGAGAACTGTACCCGTGACCGGTTGGCTGCCCACAACCGTAAAGTTATTGTCAATAAGTTGAAAGAAATGAAAGATGAGCACGGTCTGTGGCAGTTGGGCAAGCGTATCCTGTATTTTGTCTTGGTGCTTGTAGGGCAATATTTCCTTTTCAGACTTACCATCTGGCTGTTTAAGAAACTGAAAGTGCGGATACAGAGGTTGAAAGATACTAAATTAAAACCTTTCTCCATTCAGGATTACGAATTACTGGACACGCAGAAACAGGTTAACCTGCTTATTTTCCTCTCGAATCTGCTGCGTTATATCATCATGTTCCTTCAATTACTATTGACGGTTCCGTTGTTGTTTTCCATCTTTCCGCAGACCAAGAGCCTGGCATACCAGCTGTTTTCTTATATTTGGATTCCGGTAAAGAGTATCTTTACTTCGGTTGTGGAGTACATACCCAATCTGTTCACTATCTTTGTGATATGGTATGCGGTGAAGTATTTGGTGCGTTTTGTCCATTACCTTGCCAATGAGGTGAAATCCGAGCGGTTGAAGATACGCGGCTTTTATTCCGATTGGGCTGAACCTACTTTCCACATCATCCGTTTTCTGCTCTATGCTTTTATGATTGCGATGATTTATCCCTACCTGCCCGGTTCCAAGTCCGGAGTATTTCAGGGCATTTCGGTTTTTGTAGGATTGATAGTTTCGCTTGGGTCAAGTACTGTTATCGGGAATATTATTGCCGGTTTGGTGATTACTTATATGCGTCCTTTCAAGTTGGGCGACCGTATTCAGCTGAATGAAACGACGGGTAACGTTATCGAAAAGACTCCGCTTGTCACTCGTATCCGAACGCCGAAGAACGAGGTGGTAACTATTCCGAATTCTTTCATCATGTCCTCGCATACCGTCAATTACAGCGCTTCTGCCCGTGAATACGGTTTAATTATTCATTCCGAGGTAAGTATCGGTTATGATATCCCTTGGCGGCAGACGCATCAACTGTTGATAGAGGCCGCACTGAATACGCCCGGTGTGATAGACGATCCGCGTCCTTTTGTGCTGGAAACCTCGCTTAGCGATTGGTATCCGGTGTATCAGGTGAATGCATATATCAAAGAGGCCGACCGTTTGGCGGATATTTATTCTGATTTGCATCAGAATATCCAGGACAAATTTAATGAAGCGGGTATCGAGATTATGTCTCCGCATTATGTGGCTACACGTGATGGAAACCAGAGTACAATTCCGAAGGACGACCTGCGGGAGAAGAAATAATTAATATGCTATAAAACAAAGGCTCGTTTACTATTTACTTCTTTCAGGCACGGGATTACACGGAAAAACACGGATAAAATTAAAGAGAACCGTGAAAATTTGCGTAATCCGTACCTGAAAAGAAAGCATTAAATGTTTTGCCTCTTATAAATGGAACTTATTTCTAAAAAGAATTATTTGCTGCGTGTCACGGTGTGCAGCACATTGCCTTTCTTGTCAATCATGCGCAACTCCAATGTCTTTTTATTGGCGGACACAATGGAAAAACCGGGTTCGGGACTGCAAAACACAGTACCTTCAATGGGACTGACTTTACGGCTGAGCGAACCGGCGGAGTTGGTGATGTAATCTATATCGCTGCCCGGTACGCGGACGTGCTGGAAGTTATGGATGTGTCCGCAGATATACATATCTACTTTGTGTTTGCGGAGTATCGGGTCGAGGC
>ERZ779889.1369-NODE-1369-length-24584-cov-3.118880_pt1 | contig 24584 bp, 31 predicted proteins | sample MGYA00511030_ERZ779889 | MGnify/ENA primary metagenome ERZ779889 (study PRJEB29588, sample SAMEA2160616) | human gut metagenome | biome: human gut; feature: human-associated habitat; material: faeces | place: Denmark | collected 2008/2010 ...
ATGCGTGGCGTGAAGCCACTGAAAAGATGCAGCAAAGCTATTCTCATAGTGGTTATCCTTACGATAATGCCTGCATCGAATCTTTCCATTCCTTAATCAAAAGAGAATGGCTTAACAGATTCAATATCATTAACTATAAACATGCCTATAGACTTGTATTCGAGTACATTGAAACCTTTTATAATACCGTTAGGATTCACAGTCACTACGACTATATGTCTCCTAATGACTTTGAAAAAATGTATGAGAGGGTATGTTCTCTGCCAGCAGCTTAGTTGTCAGAACTTCTCATTTTATTTTGTGCTAAATCTTGACACAGGACCAGATCTAGAATACCTATCGTGCCAATTACAGGCACATTTTCTTGCTTTACAGCCTTCCTTAATGCCCCATCACCGGTCATTAAAGTTATGTCTCGTACTTTCGCAATTGCTAATGCAACGCAATCATACACCGAAGGCTTTGTATATTGAGCATTATACTTCTCTGCCAAATACAATTCTTCTTCAGATAATTCAACTGCTTGTAACCCTAAAGAAATAAGATTATCTTTGCGCTCTTTAGGTGAAAGCATTTCGTCATCTATAGCGTCCTCTGTATCGCTACTGATGTATTCCATCCATTACACCTCCATAGCTGAGCACTCCGTCATGACTTTTGCAATGGATTCATGCAGTAGTTCTGCTCCCCTTTGCGGAGTAATCTCGTTCTCCGTTACAGCTCGATATACTAATTGCTCAAATAATCCGTTTTTTTCTTCGTTTGCACGGGAAGGTTCATTTTTCTTCCACCCTGCCTTATTAGCCTTAATATAAAAATTCCGTGCTGTGTAGTCATTTACTATTCCACTTTTATTGGCACGCATTACCAACATATACATAGAAATACCATATTCTTTGCATACCCCTACCATGTCGTTCGTAATCGCACTCCTTCTAATACCTAACTCACGTTTCATATCAAGTAAAGGAAACAAAAATGCACCACTAATTGCATTTGCCATCTTCTCAATTTCTTTATCAGGCATTTCCTTTGGCCATATAAAGAGAAGGTGTGCCAATTCATGTACAATAGTTGAACGTATTCTTTGCGAATTCATATTTTTATTGATGATAATATATGGGCGTTCATTCACCGTACCGTTCATACAGGAAAAATTGTCATCATTTATGTCGCATAAATAAACAAGAATCCCCTTGTTTTCTAATATTTCAACCAAACCGCTAATTGGACCGTTTGGAGACAGTTCCATTTTTTTTCTCATTTTCGAGGCATTTTCTTCTGCGGATGACGAAAGCTCTATAGAATGTAATACCGGATAATCGGAAAGAACATCTCCGCCCAAAATGTTTACTGCCTGAAAAAATCTTCCGAAGTATTCTTCGACTTCTTCTTTAACAAGCTCTTGCTGCTTTGCCGCCATTCTAAAATTTTTTCTGAATTCTCCATGGCAAAAAATAAGGGTTTCGTCTCTGCTCGCTAAAAAGTCCGTTACCCTTACATGTAATGCATTTGCCAAAGCTTTTATTGTTTTCATATCAGGTCGCCGCTCTTCCTTTTCATAATGGCTTATCGCCATAGGAGAAATATTAACTACTTCAGCAAGCTCCTTCATGGACATATTATTTTTTAATCTATAATATTTTAAATTCTTTCCAAACATAGTCAAGCCTCATCTCGTTGTTTATATTTTACCATAAATCCTAAATTTGTAAACATCAAAAATACCAAGAACAATTGAGGGATGTTCTCGGTATTATCCATTTTTTATATTTGAGGTGTATTAAATTGTTTGATTTTATCTATCGGCGTCACATTTGCTGGTAGCCTTAAAACTCAATTCCGGTACTTTGACTGCAACTTCATCTTCATTACTATCAACTCCCATAATTGTATCCGTCATATCTTTCTTGGTTTGGAAGATGAATCGCAAATATCTACTCAAAAGGGTACTGCTTTTTTTTATCTCGATACAATTCAATAATACTTCCATTTTCCTCAACCCCGATTATAAAATCAACAAGCTTGCTTCTTTTTTCTGCACTTTTCGAATATTTTACTTTAGGAAGTCCTATACCATAATAGAACTCATTAACTGAATAAGTACTTAATAAGTTGTTAATAGCCTTAGAATAAGCATTTCCTGTAATCAAATCGTTTATTTTCTTAAAATCCGAATAATAAAATCTGTCTTTATTTTCAAAAAAGACAGATTTTCCATCTTTAACCGCAACAATATCTGGGTTTATAGCACCCCTATTTTTCTGTGAGCTGTCATTAGGGTGTAGAAATCTTCCTGTTCCACTCTGAGGAAAATCAAAGCAAACAATCTCCCAACCGCTGTTGATAAGCCACCTCAGAATATACTTAGTAACCTGCTCTTCACGCATCATGCATCCCTCCATAGCGAACCATCTGGGAATAAAATAGCATCAGCATAATACGAGAATACTCTGATATGCTTAACCTTTGAGTATGTTGATCCATATCGAACTTGCATCATGTATCGTGGAATATCAACACTATTTAAATCACTATAGTTTTTGGTTAGTAAATTGTGTTTTTCAGAACCTTTTACAGCATTAAAGAAATCATCTATTGTAATTTCCTTATCGTTTAACACCCTTAATGTTTCATCTGTTCTATCGACTTCTAAGCTTCCAAAGACAAGTACCAGATTTGACTTTCTGTCTTCAAATGTTTTTCCTTCTCTGCAGACTAGATAATCTATTGCAGCTAATGCTCCGGCATATGGATCACCTCTAAAATTGGCATTTACTTGATATAACATTGTCATTTCTCTTGACGGCAATAACTCACCAAGATGATATTTGTCATATTCATAAAAGCTTAAATATTTCATTAAATAATTTGTAGGAACTTCTTCTACCGCTTTTAATGGTGACATATTCATGTAATTTCTACCATTAGCTTTCGCAGCATATTGTTCTTGCATTATATTTCTTCTATTACGAATAGTGATATCACGAAGAAGCCCTTGACGAGCATTAATAACACCTCTGCTCTCGGTAGCTCGTATGATACTATCGAAAACATTAAACATTTCTTGCATTTCACTATCTGATGAATCTGGACATCCTGGATAATTCACAATATCCGCATCAAACCTTAAGCCTTTATTCAGCAGATTCGGTGATTGAATAGGGCATTCATAAAAATCCCTAATATCTGATGGGAAGTAGTAAAGAAGTGCAGGAATATTATATATGCTCATTACAGCTTCGAGAGCACGAAACACAAGGGGGTTTAAGATATCCCATTTTGATTCTGAAGCTTTTCTATTAATAATTGCTCCCTCAGGATAGATATAAAATGCGGGGACATTATTTTCTACAGAAGCTGCAATTCTCGCAAACCGTTGAAATGCATTATGTCCAGTTCCAGCCTCCGTTGTGACTTCAATTGAAAAAATAGGTTCATTATTTAATTCAACAATTAAATCTGGCGCATCTAAATATAATATTTTCCTAATATGATCTGGCATTGTATAAAAGTGTTTTGGATTATTAGCATCACTTTCGTACAGCCTATTTTTTATTACATTTCTCTCAGACAAAATTGTGTGATCTATTATGTAATCAGCAAAGCTCTCTGTACTGTACCATACTCTATACATTTTTTTTACTCCCTTTCTCGATATCCGTTGCTATCAACTTTGCAATATTATAAATTAATAATGGCGGTACAGCATTTCCTGTCTGGACTCGCTCTTGGACTGTTCCTCCAAGAAATACATAATTATCTGGAAAGCTCTGAATTCGTGCTCGTTCTCTTATCGATAAGCCTCTTGGTTGAGTAGGATGTCCAAATTGAAACTGAGGCCTAATTCCTCCAGCAAGTTGTGTAGGGCTTGGCTTATCTTCGCACAAGCGAATACGTTGTTGGAATTTAGGATACATTGGCGCTCCTTGTTTTGTATTACGAATTTTTTCTATTGTATCTTGAGGATGCCTTGGTGAAGAGTGATTGTATAGTCTGTCTCCAACATCTTCTCTCATAAATTTCTGATACTCGTTCTGCGGAGGTCTTGAATATTCTACCGAACTTTCATTATTACCCAGCTCGGGTAAATCGGATATTGCTTCTCTTACGGTACGATAGTTTCCTTTAAAAGAGCCCTTAGGAAAAACAAATGGTGTTGTCAAACCACGATTTTTTTTTACCCCAACAAATATCAGTCTTTGTCTTACTTGTGGAACTCCAAAGTCAGCAGCATTTAAAATATCCACGCTAGTATCATATCCTAGTGTTTCCATATACTCTTTGATATCTTGTTCAAACTGTCCCCCTGCGGTGCTTCTCATTCCTGAAACATTTTCAAGAATTAAATAATCAGGGTCGAACACTTTTACGAATCTCATATATTCAAGAAACAAAAAATTGCGCTCATCAAAATCGTTATGTTTTCTATTAGCCCTTGAAAAACCTTGACAAGGAACACCCCCTGTGATTAGGTGAATTTTCTCTATTCCCTTAGACATTAATATTTTTTTAATATCTTCAGGATATACTTGTTTAATATCACCTAAGCATCCAATAGCATGAGGATGGTTATAGATCCATGTTCTCATTGCTGGTTCTAAATGATCCACTCCAAATACAGATTCAAAGCCCGCCCACGAACAGCCGACTGCAAATCCTCCAGCACCACAAAACAAATCTATCATCTTTAGTTTTTCTGGATTTGTTTCAAAATTTTCAATATTAAAAAATTGTACTTTATCATCATTTAAATAGGCACTTTTTTCAACTGGCATACTATTATCCCAGATATTTTTTTTCATATATCCTCCGAAAAATAAAACTAAGTAAACAAGTTTAATTATAATACATGTTGACATACTATGCAATCTTTGACAATAAAAACCCCTATTTTACCCAAAATATTTTATTTATTGTCGTTATATACAAACTGGGGCTTATAGGCCAGATTTGAATTACAATTCTTATTAATAAAAGCAGTATGAAAAGATTTATGAAATTCTTTGATTTTTTCTTCCGACATCTTTATATCCTCTTTTCTGTGATACTTACATTTTACCTGCTGCTGCACGAAAAAGCAATCACGGCTGCATAATTAAATCTTTCTTAAAATGCTTTAGCCTTTGCATTGGCGTCCCTCAAAATGCGTATATATTATGAATGTGCGTATTCATCCGGTAAAATTGTTCTACCATATACCAATCAATATTTTTCTTTCCCCTAAAGAATACATCATTAATCAGAACGACTTTCTTTCCGTTTAAATCCTCAATAATGCTTACTTTTCTATTCATTCCCTCAAATCCTCTCAAATTCATTCGTCAGAACGCTTGTTCGATATTATGATAACACATTTGTTTTAATTTGTAAATATTTCCATATGAAAAAGGCACCCATCCATGATGCCTTTTCATTTCTAAAATCTATTCTGTTTCTCGCTTTTTCCCTCTTACACGGTACACCACTCTTGCCACTAGAATCGGCACCAGGCACAGAAGTGCAAACAGCACGAACAGCAGCGCCGCGAGCATGCTGAAATCCATGAATCCGCCTTTTGGCTGCAAGGCAAACCATGCCGCAAAGGCAAGCGAAGCAAGCGGTGCCAAAAACGGGATGGCACGGAGCCATTTGCTTGCGGCTTGCTTGCACAGTACATATTGAAGCACAAACAATGCGAGAACTGTAAGCACTATGATTATTTGCAATGTGTAATCCGATAAATCCATATTATTACCTGTAGATGATTGAGCAATGCGGAAGGACTGCCCTTTTGCCACCGCCTATATAATACGAATCGCCGCACGGCAGGTCAACCGGCTCCGGCGTGAGTTTGCCGTCCATAAGATCCTCAAGACCCTGCTGCAGTTCGATAAGCTGGGATGGGCCTTCGTGGAAAGCATCCGGATTGTGTGAAACACAGAGTTTGCGGATGTCCTTGCAGTGCTCGGTGATGCGGGTGATTGCATCATAATACGCTTTGATGTCGGATTTGCCGTATACATCATCATCGAAATAAAGATACAGTCCGCCGCTGTAATACGAATCGCCGGTGAAGAGGTTTCCGGTCTGCTTGTCCCAAAGCATGATGCCGTCGTCACTGTGTCCCGGGCAATATAAGACTTCAAGGCTGCGGTCGCCCAAATCAATTTTTTCGCCGTCGGCAAGTGGTTTCAGAGTGTACGGAGGAATGGCAAAAGTGCTGCCATCAAAGCCATCCGGCCATCCGCCCGAAAAATTGCATTCGTCAAACTGTCCCTCAAGTTTTTCATGAGAGACACCTTCGCGCGCGATTTTCTCCGAAAAATCCGTGATGTGACCGTACACTTCCGGAAAACGCCAATTGTTTCCGATATGATCAAAATGTGCGTGGCTGTTCACAACCAGAAGCGGTGTTTTGAGATGTGGGCCAATTGCCTCCTCAATATTGCAGACACCCAGTCCCGTGTCAAACAGCACACTGCGTTTTTCGCCCAAAATCAAGAAAGAATGTACCCACTGTGCATGCTTATGTTCACAAAAAGCATAAACGGTGTCGTCTCCTTTTCTTATTTCAAACCAATCGCTATTTCTGCTATTTTTCTCCATTTCCCTTATTCCTCCTTAACATACTGATATTTGCAATGTATACGCCGGCGATGATAACGATTGCTCCGACCAGCTGATATGCGGTGAAACTTTCATGCATGAAAACAACTCCGGATATGATTGAAACAACCGTTGATATACCAATAAGCGAAGCATTCCTGTTCACGCCGATATTCGCAATCGCAACATTTGACATGAAGAAAGCAAGAATCGAGCAGCCGATGCCCTGATAAAGAACAGCTGTCAGAAATGCTGTATTCTTAAACGGAAGCGTAACAAGGAATCCGAGATTATCCTGCGTGATGGCTTCAATAATTGCGATGAGTGTATATACGAAAGCCCCTGCTGCAAGCATAATATAGGTAATTTCAGCGCCCGAGAACTGCGTTTCTCTCTCGACAAGGGTACTGTAAATTGCATATGAGGTAACACCTGCGAGAAGAAAAGCATATCCGACAACCGAGAAACTTGCCGTTGCATCTACCGCAAGGAGCGTTACCACAACACCGCCAAGTGTTACAAGAACCCCAATGAGCTGACTTCTTGTCGGTTTCTTGTGCAGAATGACTGCGGAGGCAAGAAACGACACAACCGGAAGCGTTGCAATGAACACCCCGCTTTCGGAAGCCGTGGTGTGGCTGATTCCGAAGGTTTCGCATATGTAATAGATTACGGGGCTGAACAGTGCAATTGCAAGAATATTTTTGAAGTTTTTTCCGCGGAAATTCACTTTAACAATTCCTGCAAGTATACACAGTGACATTATCGCAAATCCTGTGAAAAAACGCCACCCGAGAAGAGCAAAGGTGCTTGCTTCGTTCACACCTTGCTTCGTGAAAATATAACTCATTCCGAAAATAATTTCGGTACCGATTGCACATAAGTATCCGATCAGAATCTTGTTTGTTCCTCTTTCTGCCATTTCTGCCACCTCTTTTTTTTTATTTATCCAGTAATGCTTTTAGTTCTTCCAATATTTCAAATGCCTTCGATGGTGTGATTTCCATCAGGTTGAGTGCCTTAAGCTTTTCGACTACCGGATTTGGAGCAAACGAGAACATGGAAATCTGCTCTTCGCAAGGCTCTGCGGCTTTTGTGTTTGCAGCCGTTGTCAAGTCGCCGTACATCACACTCTGTGAAGGCACCGCCGTTTCAAGTTCCGCAAGTTTCTCTTGTGCGCGCTCGAGCAGAACTTTCGGTATCCCCGCAAGCTTTGCAACATGGATTCCGTAGCTTCTGCTTGCAGAGCCTTCGACAATTTTGTGAAGGAATACGATATTCCCGTTTTCCTCCGCGACATCGACATTCAGATTCTTGACTCCGTATCGTTCGCCTTCCAGTGCTGTGAGTTCATGGTAATGCGTTGCAAAAAGCGTCCGAATATGTGTGTTGTCGTTACAAAGGTATTCGACCGCTGCCCATGCGATGGAAAGACCGTCATAGGTGCTCGTTCCCCTTCCGATTTCGTCGAGGATAATCAGGCTGCGAGCCTTTGCATTGTTCAAAATATACGAAAGCTCACTCATTTCCACAAAGAACGTCGACTGTCCCTGTGCGAGATTGTCCGAAGCGCCGATACGCGTGAAAATCCTGTCGCACACGCCGATTCTCGCACGCTCACAAGGAACGAAACAGCCTGCCTGAGCCATCAAAACGATTAAAGCGGTCTGACGCATATATGTGGACTTTCCGGCCATGTTCGGACCCGTGATGAGCAGCATGCTTTCGTTTGTATTATTCAAATAGGTATCGTTGGAAACAAACATGCCGTTTGAAACAGTCTGTTCGATGACCGGATGTCTTCCTTTCACAATCTCAAGCTCGAATGACTCGTCAACAAGCGGTTTGACATAACCCAGCTTGTCGCTTACATGTGCAAAGGATGTGAGAACATCAAGTTCCGCAACAGCCGAAGAGGTTGACTGTATATATTTTATGTAACCCTCTATGAAATTTCTTACCTCAACAAAGAGGTCATATTCCATCCGGTTGATTTTGGTCTCCGCATTGAGCACAAGCCCTTCCATTTCTTTGAGTTCCGGCGTTATGAAACGCTCTGCATTGGCAAGCGTCTGCTTGCGGATATAGTTTTCCGGGATTAAATCATAATAGGAACGGGTGACTTCAAGATAATAGCCGAACACACGGTTATACCCCACTTTTAAATTTTTGATTCCTGTGCGTTCGCGCTCTTTTCCTTCCAGCGTCGAGATCCATGTCTTCGCATCTTTAATGGAAAACTTAAGGCTGTCCAATTCCTCCGAATAACCGTCTTTAATCAAACTGCCTTCCTTGACTGTAAAAGGCGGTTCGTCGCAGATTGCGCGGTCGATGATATTATATACTGCCGAAAGGTCGCATATTCTCGAATCAATGCTTTGCATGATCTCCGAATGAAGCACTCCGAGGTCCGATTTGATTTCCGGAAGCACTGCTATGGAGTTTCGTAAAGCAATTAAATCTTTTCCGTTTGCATTTCCGCACGCAATTCGTCCCGCCAAACGCTCAAAGTCGTAAATCTGCTTGAGGTTTTGTTTGATATTGTTCCGGATAATAAGCTCGTTATACAGTTCTTCGACACCATCAAGCCTAAGATTGATTTCCTTTGCATTGTTCAGCGGTTCTCTGAGCCATTGTCTCATCTTTCGCGACCCCATTGCGGTATGTGTCTTGTCGAGAATGCCGAGAAGCGAACCCTGAATTTTCTTTTCGTACAGAGTTTCGGTTATTTCAAGATTGCGTATAGTCGCCTTATCAAGCGCCATATGCATGCCGATTTCGTAAATGTTGATATGGGTAAGATGTTTTAAAGTCTGTTTCTGCGTTTCGAGCAGATAGTTGAGCAGAGCCCCAAGTGCAGGAACCGCACATGGGCGAAAATCCAGACCAAGCCCCGTAAGCGAGATACAGTTAAACTGGGCTTTGATGATTTCTTCGCAGCTCTTTTCTGAGAAATATGCATCCCCGAGGATGTTTATGTATGCCCCGGTGATTTTTTTGATTTCGTCTGTCGGATATTCTTCAGAAAAAGTCTGAGAAAGAATAATTTCGCTTGCATTGATTTTTACAAGCTCGTTAAGAATTACGTCATACAGGTCGCTGCCCTTATATTCGGTAAGATAGAGTTCTCCTGTCGAAATGTCGCAATATGCCACGGACATCGCATCACTGCGTGCATAGACGGATGCCAGGTAGTTGTTTTCTTTCTCAGAAAGAATCGACTGAGATGTGATGGTTCCGGGCGTTACAATCTGTATGACTTCGCGCTTGACAATGCCCTTCGCCTGTGCGGGGTCTTCGGTCTGTTCACAGATGGCAACTTTGTGGCCTTTTTCGACAAGTTTGGCAATATAAGAGTCTGCGGCATGGAAAGGAACGCCGCACATGGGCGCCCTTTCCTCCTGACCGCAGCTTTTGCCAGTTAAAGTTAATTCGAGTTCTTTTGATGCAAGGAGTGCATCATCGAAAAACATTTCGTAAAAGTCCCCCAGTCTGAAGAACAGAATGCAGTCTTTGTACTGTTCCTTAATATCTAAATACTGCTGCATCATTGGGGATACTTTCATGAAAAAACTCCTTTTTTTTAATCTTGCGTTATATTATTTCCCTCGCTCGTCCTTTCGGCGTTACCGCAAGGTAGGAAATGATGAAATTCCCTAACGCGTTATATCATTTCCCTCGCTCGTCCTTTCGGCATTGCCGCAAGGTAGGAAATGATGAAATTCGCTAACGCGAATTATAAGCTTTGATACCTTCTTTGATGATATTGATCCCGGCTTTCATGTCTTCTGCCTTGAGAACATATGCGATACGGATATCGGACTGTCCTACACCCTTTGTGCCGTAGAATCCGCCTGCAGGTGCGAACATGCAGGTTTCACCGTCAACATCAAACTCTGTAAGCAGGAACATTAAGAATTCTTCTGCGTTGTCAACCGGAAGCTGGCAAGTGATATAGAATGCACCTTCCGGAACACCGTACTTGATTCCTTCGATTTCGTTGAGCGCTTCAACGGAAACATTTCTTCTGTGTTCGTATTCTTTCTTGATGTCATTGAAGTAGGATGGATCAAGATTGTAAAGAGCAGCGGAACCAATCTGGTCCAATGTAGGAACGCAAAGTCTTGCCTGACAGAGTTTCATTAAGTTGCCCATTAAGTCTTCGTTCTTGGATGCGATAGAACCGATTCTTGCGCCGCAAGCGGAGAATCTCTTGGATACAGAGTCAACGATAATTACATTCTGTTCAGCTTCTTTATATGTACCGAAGGAGGACATTTCTTTACCATCATAAACGAATTCTCTGTATACTTCGTCGCAGATGAGGTATAAGTCATTCTTAACAACGATATCAACGATAAGATCCATTTCTTCCTTCGTGAGAACCTTACCGGTCGGGTTGCCCGGGTTGATGATTGCGATGGCTTTTGTCTTTGGAGAAATAACGCCTTCAATCTTTTCTCTTACCGCATACTGATATCCGTCGTCTGCAGTTGTAGGAATTGCAACAACTTCGCCGCCTGCAGCCTTGATGAATGTCTTATAGTTTGTGTAGAAAGGTTCAGCCATGATGACTTCGTCGCCTTCATCGAGAATGCCTGTGAAAATCATGGAAAGAGCTTCAGAACCACCGTTTGTGATTAAGATGTCTTTGTTTTCGAATTCAATACCGATTCTCTTGTAGTAACCGATTAAAGCTTCGATGAGTGACTTTTCGCCCTGGGAGTTTGCGTATGCAAGAACTTCCTGGTCAAAATTCTTTACAGCGTCAAAGAATGCTCTCGGAGTCTTGATGTCCGGCTGACCGATGTTGAGGCCGTAAACCTTCTTGCCTGCAGCTCTTGCAGCATCAGCATAAGGGACAAACTTTCTGATTGGGGAAAGTTCCATGGCTTGAATCTTTTGTGATAATTTCATTTTAATCTCCTCTTTTCTTTTTTATTACATCTTTTATTTTTCTAACTCCTCGTGGGAGGTGTTGACAATGGTTTGTATGTCATCCGTCGAAAGAACGGATTCCTGCGGTACTTTTGAAAGATACAAAAGATACTCTATGTTGCCTTTCGCACCCGTGACCGGACTGAAAGTGAGCCCTGCCGGATGCAAATCATTCTCTGTAGCATATTGTACCACATTTTTGATAACTTCCTCATGTACTTTTTTGTCCCGAACGATACCTTTTTTGCCGACTTGCTCTCTTCCCGCTTCAAACTGCGGTTTTACAAGGCATACAAGTGTTCCGTCCGTTCCAAGAAGTTTCGAAGCCACCGGAAAAACAAGCTTTAACGATATGAAAGACACATCGATGCTTATAAAATTAATGGGGTCTTCAATAAGAGAAAAATCCAAATATCTTATATTGCATTTTTCCATATTTACAACGCGGTGGTCGATTCGCAGCTTGTAATCGAGCTGTCCGTAGCCCACATCCACGGCATAGACCTTGCGTGCACCGTTTTGGAGCATGCAGTCGGTAAAGCCTCCAGTGGAAGCCCCTATATCCATGCAGACCGTATCCTTCAGGTCAATCGGCCACAGTTTCATGGATTTCTCCAGTTTCAGACCACCTCTGCTCACATACGGGCAAATATTATCTTTCACGAATATTTCCGCGTTTTCGTCAATCATATTGCCTGCTTTGTCGCTTTTCTGTCTGTCAACATAGACAATTCCCGCCATAATGGAGGCTTTTGCTCTTTCTCTGGACGGATAAAACCCCTTTTTCACAAGCAAAACATCAAGCCTTTCTTTCAAGTGCTTCACATATCCTTTCTGCTATCGTATCTGCCGACAGGCCGTATTTGTCCGTCAATTCTTTGAAGGTTCCCTGTTCAATGAAGGTGTCCGGCCAGCCGAAGTTCATAATCTTTTGATTTGCATCAAGCTGTGCTCTGAGAGCCTCTCCGAATCCGCCTTTCACTACATTATCCTCAATTGTAACGATAAGCGTATTCGGTTCTATGTCTTTATAAAAACGTTCTTCTATCGGTTTTGCAAACACGGTCTCTTCGCAGACCGCTTGAATGCCTCTCGCTGAGAGAATGTTACAAACTTCATGCGCCGTCTCTGCCATTCTGCCGATTCCGATCAGTTCAATTCTGGCAGCGGTTTTCGGTGCCGGAGAGAACATCCTGTCGCAGACCCGGTTTTGGACAGGCTCAAGTACTTCGCCTTTGGGATAGCGAATTGCACACGGACCGTCAAGTTCCAAAGCAAAATCCATGCAGTCCGTCAGTGCTTTGTCGTAAGGCGGTACAAGCACCGTCATGTTCGGCATCGGATTCAAGTAGCTGAGATCAAAAACTCCGTTGTGCGTTTCACCGTCGGCCCCGACGACTCCGGCTCTGTCAATCATAAAGGTAACCGGGAGTTTTTGCATGCATACATCATGAATCATCTGATCGTACGCTCTTTGCAGGAACGATGAATAAATGCAGACAAACGGTCTCATACCTTCTTTGGCAAGCCCCGCTGCAAATGTCACGGCATGCTGTTCTGCGATTCCAACATCAAAATACCGGTCCGGAAATTCTCTTGCAAATGCTCCGAGTCCCCTAGCTTCACCCTGCCGTAATCGCAACAATTCGCTCATCTTTTCTTGCAAGACTTACAAGATGCTCGCCCATCAGCTTGGAATAAGTCGGGCGTTTCGGTTTATTCAGAACCTCTCCGGTTTCCGGATCGAAAGGCTCGATTCCGTGGAATCTGCCAGGTGCTTTTTCGGCATTGCGATATCCCTTGCCTTTTTTGGTTATGACATGGATAAGAACGGGTTCATTCAGCATCTTTGCACGCTCAAAGGCATCGCAGAGTTTTGTGATATCATGCCCGTCAACCGGCCCGAAATATGTAAACCCAAGTTCCTCAAAAAGAACCCCGCCGTAATCCATCATCGAATATTTTATATCGTTTTTAATATCGGCCAAGCCTCTTGCAATCCCTTTGCCGACGCTCGGAATGGCTGCAATTTTGTTTTTTATAAACTTCTTTACGCTTAGGTAGCCCTTTGAAGTTCGGAGCGAGTCGAGGTGGTTGGATACTCCGCCGATATTCGGTGAAATCGACATTCCGTTATCGTTAAGCACCACGATTACCTTTGACTTGGAGGCCCCGATGTTGTTCAGTGCTTCGTACGCCATTCCACCGGTAAGAGAGCCGTCTCCTATTACGGCAATGGTTTCATGCTTTTCACCCTTCAGATCCCGTGCCGCTGCCATTCCGGCCGCTGCCGAAATCGAAGTGGTGCTGTGGCCCGTATTAAAACAATCGTAAGGGCTTTCACAGGTTTTGGGAAAACCGCTGAGACCTCCGAATTGTCTCAATGTCGAAAAATCTTTCGCTCTGCCTGTGAGAATTTTGTGGACATATGCCTGATGCCCTACATCCCATATGATTTTGTCCTTCGGACAATCAAAGGATTTGTGCAGAGCAATCGTAAGCTCAACCACTCCCAGGTTTGAAGCAAGATGCCCCCCTGTCTTTGCAACATTTTCAATGAGAAAATCTCGGATTGAATAAGTCAGAAGATCCAGTTCTTTCTCTGACATCTGCTTTAATTCCCCGGGAAAATCGTAATCACATATATTTTTTTTCATAAAAATCCTAGTTTCTTCTGTCTTTTAATTCCAATACCAAATCTCTGAAGAATTCAGCATTGTCATAATAATCGGCGATTGCCTCAACGGCATTCTCCGTGAGCTGTTCCAATCTGTCTTGTGCAGCTTCAAGACCGTTGATTGACGTGTATGTCGTCTTGTTTTTCTTCTTGTCCGAGCCCGTTTCCTTACCGAGTTCCTCGGGATTTCCTATCACATCGAGTATGTCGTCGGCAATCTGGTACGCAAGACCCAGGTTTTCGGCATACTTGTCGAGCTGCGAAAGCATATCCGAAGAAGGGTTTCCAAGGTACAAGCCCGCCTTTATTGCAGACTTGATAAGTGCTGCCGTCTTGTTTATGTGAATATATTCCAGCATTTCGTTCGAACAGTCGTTTGTTTCGGCCTCAATATCGGAAACTTGTCCCGCAACCATTCCTTTACATCCTGCGCCCTTTGCAATTTCAAAAGAAGCGCTGATTCGCTTTCTCATCTTCTCAGGATTGTCAAAATACATCATCATATCCTTGTTTATTGCCTCAAAAGCAGTGGTAAGCAAGCCGTCGCCTGCCAGAATCGCGAGAGCGTCTCCGTAAATCTTATGATTGGTAGGAAGCCCTCTTCTGAGGTCATCATTGTCCATTGCCGGCAGGTCATCATGTATCAGGGAATAGGTGTGAATGTATTCCAACGCGCATGCATAAGGAATTGCCTCGTTTATATCTCCTCCGGCAAATTCGCATGCGGCAAGCAGAAGAATCGGCCGGAGACGTTTTCCGCCTGCGGTGAGACTGTATTTCATGGATTCATACAGTGAAATGCTCTTATTATCGATGTTCGGAATGAAATCGAGCAGGTGTGCATCAATGATTTCTTTGTAATCCTGGTAGCTTCTTTCCATAACGTAAACCTCCTGGTTACTTACTCTTTTGAATATATTTCAATTTTTTGTTTGGCGTTATTTAATATTTCTTCGCATGCCTTATAGCATTTGATGCCTTCTTCATAGTATTGAACGGCCTCATCAAGAGTCGTTTTGTCATCCCTTATTTTATCGGACATTTCTTCGAGTTTCTTTATGGATTCTTCAAATGTCATACCGTTTACCTCGCGTTAATTTCCATTGCTTTTATAATCACATTTCCGTCTTTCAGAGTAATCTTGTATTCCTCACCGGTCTTAACTGCCGACACGGAAGTAATGACCTCACCGTCCCGGGTCTGCATGAAAGAATACCCTTTTCCTAAGATGTTTTCGGGATTGTTTTCTTCCAACATCAGCCCGAATTTTTCCAATTTATGTTCTGCAGACGTTACAATACGGTGCAGAGAGTTTCTCATTTCAAGCAGAAAATTATCAGCTGTCAATCGATCCAGCTTAATTTTATTGTTCAGCTGTGCTTCAAGATTGTTCTTATGCATCTGCATCCTGCTGCGGAGTTCATTCGTGTCCGGAACGGCCATTTCCGCAGCCGCTGTGGGGGTCTCCGCTCTCCTATCTGCCACGAAATCCGAAATGGTAAAGTCGATTTCATGTCCGACCGCCGAGATAACAGGGATACGCGACCTGTAAATTGCCCAGGCAACGCATTCCTCATTGAAAGGCCATAGGTCTTCTGCCGAGCCTCCGCCTCTTCCCACAATCAAGGTGTCAATGTCATGGAATGTCTCGTTTATCCTATCCAAAGCAGAAGCAATATCTGCTGCTGCATCCGGTCCCTGAACAAGCACCGGAAATATCAGAATGTCAACAAGGCTTGTCCTGCCTTTGATAATTTTCAGAATATCCTGGAGTGCTGCGCCGGTTTCCGAAGTTACAATTCCTATCTTCCGCGGAAAGGCCGGAATCGGTTTCTTGTGTTCCTGAGCAAAAAGTCCCTCGGCATCGAGTTTCTTTTTTAACAACTCAAAAGCCGCCGCAAGATCACCTTCTCCGCAAGATTCTATGCTTCGAACAAACAGCGTATATGTTCCACCTTTTTTATAAACGTTTATATATCCGTTAATGATTACTTTCAGCCCGTCATACAATTTAATCCGGAGATTTTTCACATAACTTACCGGGAAAAAACAGTTGATTTTGCTGTTTTCGTCCGCAATCGAAAAATACACATGTCCGGTGCTGTGGTATTTGAGATTGGTAATCTCACCCGTTACGCGTATGTTGCCGAGCAAAGGATCCGTCGTAAGAACCCTGCTGATATATTCATTCAGTTGTGTTACGGAAACAGGCTTTAAAGCCATATGTTCTTACCTCCGAGCAAAGCCGTACCAATCGCGTTGTCTGCCGACATTTCCGGTTTGCCGAAAACGATGTTGACATCTTTGTACATATGTTCCGACAAATAATTTCTCATAAAAGTGCTGCAGGACACACCGCCGGCGTAAATAAAATTATTTATATCATATTTGTGTGCAAGCTGCGTCGTCATATCCGCAACGGATTCGCACAGCCTCTCAAACAAAGCATCGATGAGTTCTTCCTGCGGATAGTCCTCAATCACTCTCTGGCATTGTGTTTCAATCCCCGAAAGGTTCACATAGCCGTCTTTTACCTTTATCTTAGATAGAATCTCTCTGTGTCCCGATGCAGAAACGGCTATTTCATCCAGTTCTCTGCCGCACGGGAAAGCATATCCCAGGCTTACGCCCACCCGGTCAAGAACCTGCCCGTATGCGATATCCTTGGAACCGCCGACAATTTCAAGCTTTCCATTCTCATCAAGAAGAAGCGCTTCGGTCGTTCCGCCGCTGAAATGAAAGCATATCAGCGGCACCTCGTCTTTAAGCGAGGAATAATGCCGGATTGCTTCAATATGTCCCTCCTGATGCGAAAAGGTCTGAAGTGAAATTCCCATGGAAGCAGCCAGTGCTCTCGCATATCCGTGACCCGCGGTAAAAACAGGCATATACGATCCTTCTACGGGTCTTGGGCGGGAGGAAACCGCTATCGCCCCTATGTTTTCTCGAATGTCCGCATATTCAAATGCCTTCTCAATTGCCTCCGGGAGCTTTTGAACATGCTGAAAAAAAGCTTCCGACTGCCGAAGACCTTTTTCTCCGGGTTTCACATCGAGAAATTCCTGATAATTAAACAACACCTCTCCTGTCTTATCAACAACAGCAAGTGATGTCTTGTAATTACTCGTGTCAATCCCCATTGACAATAATTCTCTTTCCATTTAACCAGCCTTTCAAATGCAGCTAAAGCTTTTTGACTATTTTGCCGAGTACCGCGTTGATGAATTTCGGCGACTGCTCCGTGCCGTAAAGCTTACTGAGATTTACGGCCTCGTTAATTGCCACTGCCTGCGGCACATCATCGGCATATAAAATTTCCGCTGCCGCAACCCTGCTTATCGCAAGATCCGGCTTCGCCATTCTGGATGTTGACCATCCGTCGCTTACGGCATTAATCATAGAATCAATTTCTTCTATATTTTCAAGCATTTTGTGCAATACCGTGTTTACATAAGCGGTCTGTGTTCCGAATTTTCTGTCTGCAAGATATTTCTCAAGATGGGAAACATCCAGTTCCTTCTGTGCATCCATCTGAAAAACCGTCTGCATCAGAAATTCTCTTGCGTCCTTACGTGTAAATTTAACGGTTTGCTTTAATGCGGCTTCTTCTCTGTTCATACTGATTTTGTCCTTCCCGTATCAGCGGCTCACGCCCTGTACATGAATATTAACAGCGTTCGGCACAATCTTGGTCATATCGCGGACCGAACTCTTCACGGCGTTTTGTATTTCCCATGCAACCTGCGGTATTTTAACTCCGAAATCAACAATCACAAAGATGTCAATTGTCACTTCGTCATCGCTGCTGCTTATTTTCACGCCTGTGCCGGCGGAATCTTTTCCGTACAGCATTTTAGTGAGGTTGTCTGTGAAGCTGTCACTCAGTCTGCTCACTCCGGGCACACCAAGTGCTGCTTTTGCGGCAGTTCTGCGTATGATTTCTTCTGAAATTTTATTTACCGTCTGTTTCTCATTTGTTCCTGCCATTTTGTATACCTCAGAATCATTATAGCAGAAAGACCTCTACTTTACAATGACATTTGATGTAATAAATAATAGAGGCCTTTTTATTTAAAATTTGCTTTGAATTACGATTTTGTCGGCGCTTCTGTCAGTCTCGCGCATGGCGATATCGCATATTTTGGCAACCGTATTCGTGTCAAGTTCCTGCTTATCCACGGTTATGCTGACACTGCTGTCGGTAATAATTACAAAGGACTCCGGAAGATTCTTTGATTTAATCAAACTTTCGATTGCCAGTTCCGTTTCCATATACTCGGCTATTTTTTCTTTGGACTTGGATGCATTTGCTTTTTCTGCATCATTCTTGCTGTTATCAATGGTGGAATCAAGCGTGGAAATGAGCTTATTTCTTTCTAGGGTCAGTGCCGCCCGCATTTCTTCAAAGCTGCCTTCGGATGATTTATCCCCTGCTTTGTCTTCTTTTTCTGCAACCGCCAGACTGTCTACAAGGACATCCCCATCGTGTACGGGTATATCTCCGGTCATGCTTGATGTAATTGCCAGCCCTGCACCAAACACAACGAACAGACAAAGGGCAGCAAGGCGTTTGCCTTTAAAAATAATATTCTTATAGCTAAACTTCTTTTTCAAAGTCACTCCTCCTGTTCTTTCTCAAAAACTATTACGCTTGAAACCGGAATATTGTAAAGCGTTGAAACCCCGTTTGTAAGCTTATTGGCAACAATGGGGTTTTCTCCTCCTTCCGCACTTACAATTACACCGACGACCTTGCAGTCATCGTCGTATTTCACAATCACATCCACATCTCCTGCTCCTTTTATTCCGGATAAAATGCTGCACAGGCGCTCTTCATCGCCTCCGTCCGAATCTATAATCTGCTTTCTTCCGTCCTTGGAGTCGGTTAATATGCTCAAGGCAAGAATCGCAACAGAAGCAATCAAAAGGATTGTGATAAGCTTTCCCAGAGAACCTTTACTCACTATTTTTTCAAACATAATCTCACTCCTAATATTATGATAGACCTAAAAAAGTTATGACCGGCTGAAGAATTATTATAAGAATTATTATGGAAAAGATGAATTTCACGTATTTGGTCATAGTCGAATCAGGCAAGAGAATCTGGAAAAACGTAAGCGAAATTATGATGATAAAAATATCTCTCACCCACTGAAATATCTCGCTCATTATGCATTTCCCCCTATTCTCAGGATAATGCTTACAAACATAATGAAAAGCAGCGCACAGAAAAACATGATGGATGCCATTGATATCAGGCAGCTTCCCATTTCGTTGAGACCGTCCGAGATCTTACTCTCGCTTACAGGCTCGGTCACAGCCGCCGTCAGTTTGTAAATCAAAGCAATAATCAGGATTTTGATAAGCGGCACAACCACAATCAGCACAAGCGTAATGACTGCAAATACTCCGACTACATTTTTAATCGTCCCCATGCAGCGAAGAAACAGTTCAATCGTGTCAGATGTAAAGCCGCCGACAATCGGTATGAATGTACTCAGGGAATATTTTGCCGCCGACATCAGAAGGCTGTCAGATGTTTCGGTAATCAGACCCTGGATTGTAATAATTCCCGTGAGAACAGCAATTATCAGTCCTGTTACGATAAGTGACGCATTCCGGATGAGTTTTCCGAGTTTGTTTACATAATCTTTTTCTGTTAAACAATTTATCAAACCCAATATGGTTGCCACAAACAGTGCCGGAAGGATAATTTTCTTCAAGATTACACCAAATCCTGTAACCGAGCCTATGATAACAGGGCTCAAAATACTCCCGGATGTTACGGCCCCCGTTGATATCATTATCCCAAGCAATATCGGCGTCAGAATTTCCATTGTGCTGACCATTACGCTTACCGAATCCAGCGCAAGCTGATACACAATCCTAAAACTGTTCATTGAAATGCCGATTATCACCATCGTACATACGAGCATCGAAATATCGGACATGGATTTACTGCCGAAAGACGCCGAAAGGTTTTTCAAAAGCCCGATTACGACACAGATTATCAGGATTTCCACACCCAGAATCATCGCATTTCGTATTTCATACAGTGCCAGGTCTTTGATTCCCGAAATAAGTTCCTGATTATGAAAAAAACTTTCTCCGTTTAGGGTAGACTCCAGTATTTTTTCGAGGCTGAAGGATTCGGAAAGCCCCTCGCTGAGTTCATAAGTTTCCTTTGAAATTTCATCGATTTGATCCAAATCAACGACATTATGAAATTGTTCTTTCAGTATTTCTTTGTAATCCATTTTCCGTCAAATCAGACTGTCAAGCAGGTTTATCAGCGAGGTAAATATCGGGATTGCAGCGAAAAAAATTGCGATTTTACCTGCCATCTCAACTTTTGTACCGATTGACTTTTCCCCTGCGTCTTCACACAATGAAAAGACAAACTCCGTTACATATGCGATGGCCAGAACTTTAATAATAATCGGAAAATAGTCATGTCCGTATGTAAGCCGCGCATAAAAATTGTCTATAAACGCAAAACCGTATCGGAGGCATTCCAAAATATAAAATAAGAGCAGGATTGAAGTGCACAAGACAGCTTCAACCGTAAATTCCGGCTTGTAATTTCGTATCAAAGCGACGATGATTACCCCGACAACGGCAACCGCGCAAATCTTTATTATTGCAAGCATTGTATTGTAATCTCCTTCTAAAAACTCAGAAAAGTTTTTATTGTGTCGAAAAACTCGCTTATCATCTTAATTACAATCGCAAGAACGATGATAACTCCCGCAAGCGTTGTCATCATGGCCTCCTCCTCGCGCCCCGCTTTGTTCAATATTTGATTAAGAAGTGCAATTGCAATACCGATTGCAGCAATCTTAAATAAAATGTCAACATCAAAAGACATGTTCTCTCCTTACTTTTTTTAAAAAAGTATTATTCCTATCAGAGCCCCTGCAAAAAAACCAAGCTTTCGATATAATGGCCCTTTCCTTTTTAATTCTTCATCGGCTTCTTTTATTTGATTTTCCAATGAACTTTGAATATATTCAAATTGATAAAGCTGATTTTCGTAATCGGTCTGTCCGATAAATTTTCCGGGATAACGGATGTAATTCATATCCGCCTTGGTGAGACGAGAGGTTTTATATATCTCATTCGCTTTTTGAGCCCATATTTCTTCGATTTCCCCTTGTTTTTCATCAATCTCGACAAATACCTCATGCAGCAGTAAATCCGCCCGATTCCCACTCCCCGAATTTCCCGTCGAGTACGCGTATGTAAGAGGTTCCCGCAGATAGTTTATTTTGCTTTTCAGAAAAAGACACATCCTCAGAAAATCCTCAAGATCCTTTACACGGGATTTCAATTCCTCCGCTTTTAAAATTCCGATAAGTCCAAGTGCTGCCACAAGTCCGACGATTCCCGCGAATTTAAGCATGGAGCACCTCTTTGATGGTTCCCGGACCGCCTTCTTTTGTCAAAAATACGATTCTTTTAAATACCTTTTCTCGTATGAGACTTCCGATAGCGGAACTTTCAATTTCATCCAAATTGCTCCCGTGTATCGTCGTTATCAGTCCGACTCCCGTGCTGAGACACTGCTGAACGGCTCTTATATCCTCTGTCTTGCCGATTTCATCGGTTACGATTACATCCGGAGCCATCGATCGGATCAACATCGGAATGCCGTATGCTTTATCGCAGCCGTCAAGCACATCGGTTCTGCTCCCAAGGTCAAAACTCGTCCTGCCGCAATACATTCCCGCAATTTCGGATCGTTCGTCACACACAGCCACCTGAAGCCTCCGATTGCTTATATTTCTCGTCAAATCCCGTATCATTGTAGTCTTGCCGCAGCCGGGAGGTGATACAATCAGCGTGTTTATCACCTTGCCGTTATCGTCAAGTACCTCGCTTGTCAGTTTATCCGCACAGCCTTTTATCTCCTTTGCAAATCGGATATTCAGCGAACTGATTTCCTTTATCAGTGCGGGTCTTCCGTCTTTAATGACGACTTTGCCGCATACACCGACTCTGTGTCCGCCTTCGATTGTTACAAATCCGTTTGCCAAATCCTGCTCATAGGCATAAAAAGAATACTTTATCAAGCTGTTTAATGTACTTCGCAGTTCTTCGGAGGTTATGATATGGGCGATTGCTTTTTCAAAGAAATGACTTTTCAGTCTTATGTTTCTGCCGCATCGAAGTCTTACTTCTTCCACTTCAGAAATTACGGATGCGGGAAGTGACTTTAGATCATCTGAAATGCTTCTTGGAAGTTTTTTTAGAATTTCATCAAAATTGTTCATATGCCTGCCCTCTTTTCCTTGGTTTGTACATTTTATGTGTAGGACAAGGTTTTATGCAAAAAAAATAAAACCGGCGTTCATCTTACGCCGGCTCTTGTCTGATTAATCCGTTATACCAATTCCCCTTCTGTTACTTTATCTCAATCATAAAGTACCACAAGCGGAGAATACAAGCATAATACATGAGATTAAAAGTAATGGTAATAAATTCTTCATTTCATATTCCTCCTTGTGCTTCGATAATTCCTATAACTTCGTGTAAGTATGTCGGTTTGTTAACCCTTACACAATATACTCCGTACAGACGCACAAAAGGTTACAAAATTTTTTTTATTTTCAGAAAATTTTTTATTTCTTAATTGCCCATAATTTTCTGTCCGCATTTTATTTTGAATTGAAAAAATCGAAATAATATCTTGGCTTTCCGACGCTTTTGCTGCCGTACTCGATTACCTCCTGCGAACAGTAGCAAATACATGCCATGCAATGTGTACAGTTCCTGCCCCACACAGGTTTGCCGTCTACGATTTTGATATTATTTAACGGACATAGTCTAACACATTTTCCGCACCCTGTACAGCGGCTGTCTGCCGTGAATTTTTTTGCTGACACAAACAGCGGATAAAAAACAGGATTGACAGCCGAGCTCATCAGCCGGTATACCATATTGTTCTTTGTCTTAGGAAACGCTCTGTTATCTTTTATTGCTTCTGCCGCTGCTGTAATATGTGGGTCTGCATCCCTAACAATTTTCTCTGCATCCTCATGATTCGGAACTTGAAACATTGCGATATAATTTTCCGGCATTCTGATTTCTGCAGTGCCCATATATTCAAGGTCTTTTTCTTCGGCAAGCCTGCGATTGTACTTGTCGGCATTTCCAATTTGATCGCCGCAGTTCATAACAAACCAGATGCGTTTTGCACCTGAAAGTTCCGCTTTCCTAAGCCATTCGTCCACAATGTGGGGAATTCTCCATGCATAAGTCGGGACAACGACGATAAGTTTCTCATCACATTCCACTTTCCGACAATCTCCCGCCTTAATTTTATCGTTCATGCTCACAACGCGATCTCCGGTTGTCTGCGAAATTTTTCCTGCTATATATGCACTGTTTCCTGTACCTGTAAAAAATAAAATCATGATCTTTTTTCCTCTTTGAATATCGTCACCAAAAATTATAAATATATTTCTTTTTGTACGACCACAATAGCTTCCACACGGCTTCCGACGCTCATCTTTCTAAGTAAATTATGAATATGTGCTTTTACGGTTGCTTCGCTTATGCATAAATCGGAAGCAATCTGCTGGTTGCTCTTGCCCGAATAGATTTCACGAAGAATATCTTCCTCTCTTTTGGTCAAACCATAAGCCTCCCGGAGCTTACGATAAGCACCGTCAATATCAATAATCTTTTCCTGTGCACATGAAACACTTTTCGATTTTTCTCTTTTTACAACATAGATGATGTAAGCTAATGTCGCAAACGCAATACCAATCCATGAGAAGAGGTAAAGATTCTCTTTAAGAAGAAGTAGGTCTTCCTTCCAGTAAAATGACAACAAATTGAAGAGGAAGACAGTCAAAGCATAAAAAACAGACACCATATCTTCCTTTTCTTTTTTAACGAAAGAATAAATGCAAGATAAGATTCCGAGAAGCGAGAAAGTGATTTGCACTTTGTCACACATGGTAATGACGCTCCAAAAATGCTCGGGTGCGAGCGTGGCAGAAAATATCCATGCTGTAGTATAGATAATAAGAAAATAATGATTAAGCTTGTCGATTACGGTTACAAATTTATTTTTACATAAATATTTAAACATCGGCAGCCAGCCGAACAGCACAAGTGCATATAAATAATACCATCCAAACCGATAAAATAATTTTGTTATGTTAATATCTACTACTTCCTCGTTATAGAAAAGAATCATATTGCTTATAGCTTCCGCAACAAAAATAACAAGAAATAAACTCATTCGTTTCACTAATGGTTTAACACCATGTAAGTACTGAACGGAAGAAAGCAATATTACAAGCGGTATAACCGAAAATACAATTATACTTACAGTTATGAAAAAAAATATATGCGACATTTTATCTCCTTA
>ERZ779889.1370-NODE-1370-length-24561-cov-7.330613_pt1 | contig 24561 bp, 11 predicted proteins | sample MGYA00511030_ERZ779889 | MGnify/ENA primary metagenome ERZ779889 (study PRJEB29588, sample SAMEA2160616) | human gut metagenome | biome: human gut; feature: human-associated habitat; material: faeces | place: Denmark | collected 2008/2010 ...
CTATCGAAAGAATGCTCTTCGGCGAATTGTTGAATGTAGGTATCATGGCATGAAATTATTAACCCCTTTAGGCTTGCTGGGATTAATCGGCGTTGTCGCATTAATCATTATTTATCTGATAAGGCCGAACTACCAGCAAAAATATATTTCCAGCACTTATATCTGGAAATTAAGTCTGAAATACAAAAAGAAGAGAGTTCCTATAAGCAAGCTGAGGAACATCTTGATTATTATCTGTCAGATTCTTGCGTTGGTGACGTGCGCGCTTATTCTCGCGCAACCCAACGAAGTGCTCAAAGCGCAGGCCGATTACGTCGAAGTCATAGCGATTATCGACTCTTCGGCAAGTATGCGCGCCGAGACAAACGGCGAAACACGGTTTGAGAGAGCCGTTGACTTAGCAAGAGTCAAAGGCAACGAAGTTTTGAATGACGGCGGAGTGGTTTCGGTAATCATTGCCGACTCAAAGCCGCACTTTTTGTTGGAAAGAGTAAATTCCCAAGGTCTGACGATTTTCGACAATACTATGGACGACATCTATTTTGACGAAGCCGCTTGTTCTTACGGCACTTCGGATGTTGACGGCGCCATGGCAATGTGCGAGAGCGTGCTCTCCGATAACCCCGCCGCAGAGGTTTGGCTGTATACGGATGTGCTGTATTCAAACGTGCCTCCGCGCGTGAATGTAGTGAACGTAGCCGATGCGGACGAATGGAACGCGGCGATTTTGAATGCGCGCGCCGTTCTCGAAGACAGTAACTATTACGCTTTTTATATCGACGTTGCGGTTTACGGCGCCGAAAAGCGTATTACCGTCGAAATGGACGTAAACGGTGTAAATGCCAGCGACTCTCAATCCGCAGGTCTTACCCAAAAGTTTTCGACGACAGTCACCTGCACACGCGACAAAACAAAGACGGTGGTTTTCAAATATCTTGCGGACGGCGAAGAACAGCCGACGCAATCGGAAAATACCGAATACATATTTATCGGTGAAGCTCAAAAAATTTATTCGTATCAATCGGTGCATATTTCCCTTAATTTGGGTACGGAAAGCGACTCCTTTATAAACGACAACAGCTTTGAAATTTTCGGCGGTCAAAAAGAGGTTCTTAAAATTCAGTACACAAGCAGCTCGGCAAACACGTTTTTCAATGCTGCTTTCTTCGTGTTGCAGGACAATCTTAAAGACCGTTGGGATATTCAGTTGACCGAAGTCAAGGACGGCAATTACGCTCTGAGCGGATTCGACCTTTATCTTTTTGAACACATTATGCCCGAAAGTATGCCCGAAGACGGCGTAGTTTGGCTTGTAGACCCGATAGGGGGTTCGCCTGCCGGCGCGGGCTTCGGCGTGACAGGTGTGTATAATTTTGAAAAGCCTGTTCCCCTTTCGGCGGGAGACGAGCACGCGATAACCGAAAATATCAGACCTGACAAAATTACGGTCAGCAGGTATTGCGTCATCTCGCAGCGCGACTCGGCTTACAAGGTTTTGATGAGCGTGGACAACAAGCCTGCGCTTATGGTAAAGGAGACCTCCGACGCCAAGGTCGTGGTTATGGCTTTTTCCGTCCATTACTCCGACTACGTAATACGTTACGATTTTCAATTGATGGTAAACAACATATTCAGGTACTTTTTCCCGACTACGGTCTCAGGCAACTCGTTTGAGGTAGGCAGCGCCATTTCTCTCAACGGCAGAGGGCAACAGCTTTCAGTCTGGTATAACAACAAGGAGCTGGAAACCTTGACCAAATTGCCCGGGACTTTCAGCGCGAATGTACCCGGTATGTATCAGATAAAACAGACTACCGATTTCGAGAAGGATATAACAACTGATATTTATGTGAAAATTCCTTCGACCGAAAGCAATATCAAGGATTCCCGCAACAGTATGGTAAACCCGTACAAGATTGAGGATGAAAACGATTATTACTACGACTTGCTGATTTATATTGCGGCTGCGCTTGTGGCATTCCTGTTCATCGAGTGGGTGCTGCATATCAAAGAAGAGGCGTAAAGGAGAGAAAGGTATGCATGATTTTCAAATAGTTTTTTCTCATCCATGGCTTCTTTTGCTGTTGATTCCAGCGTTGGCGCTTACGCTGATTCCGTATTTCATGCTGTCAAAGAAGTACAGACGGACGAGAAACCGCATTACTTCAATGGTGTTGCATATGTGCGTAATGGTTCTTGCCATTTCCGTGCTTTCGGGGATTAGGTTTGATTACAAGCTTTCCAACGACCAGAATGAAATTTTGTTTGTCGTGGACGTTTCCGACTCGCAGGAGGAGTCGTTTGTAGAAAGAGACCAGTTTTTGAAAACAGCTTTGGACAAGGTCAGCTACGACGGCTTTAAAGTAGGCATAGTTACTTTCGGATTCGACTCCAAATACGTCGTTCCCTTGACGACAAATGTCGACAGGGTATACGAGGCTTACAGGGACAGCAAAGAGATGCCCGACACAAGCGCGTCCGACATGGCAGCCGCGCTAAGATATGCCCGCACTCTTTTCCAATATCCCGAAACCGCCAAAATCATACTTGTTTCCGACGGAAAGGAAACGGATGAAGACGTGCTAAACGTCATAGGTCAGATTACCGGACAGGGCACAAGGCTTGACACAGTGCACGTGTCTTCCGATTTTGACGAAAGCGACATTCAGATTTTGGATGTGCAGTTTCCCGATTATCAGCTCAGCGTCGAACAGAATTTTACGATAAACGTCACTTTGCTCACCAACTCAACGGTTACCGCACAGTTGAAGCTTACCGACAACGACGTGGAGTGCGCAACACAGACAATCGAACTGTCGCCCGGTATACATACGGTTGCTTTAAACCACTCGTTTGATACTGACGGACTTCACAAAATGGGCTTTTCCATCGACGAGTTTTCACAGTCCTACGAGGACGGAATTATTCAGAACAATGTCTATAATACTTATTTCAATTTGCAGGTATTCGACAAAATTCTGATTTTGGAAAGAAACGGCGGAGAATCGGACGCTTTGGTCAACCTTTTGACCGAAGAAGGCGAATTTGACGTCACCGTACTCAACGTATACGATTCGGAGGAAATTCCGACTACGGTTGACGAACTGCGTCAGTTCGACCAGGTTATTCTCAACAATATTTCCAACTACGATTTGGGCGCGCGCGTCGTGGGAGGCGTAAGAAACGACAATATGCCCGAAAACTTCGTCGAAATGCTGGACGAATACGTAGAGACTTACGGCGGAGGAATGCTTACCGTAGGCGGCAAGGACGGAGAAAATGCAAACGCGTACAACAGAACGGATATGTACGGAAGCCTGTATCAGCAAATGCTTCCCGTTCAGGCAATAAATTACACCCCGCCGCTTGGAGTTATATTTATTATCGACGTTTCAGGTTCGATGTCGGGAGAGGCTCTCGAAATCGCAAAAACGGCGGCGTCCAGTGCGATGGGTGCGCTTTCCGAAAGAGACTACATAGGAATCATGACTTTGTCGGACGATTACGAAATGATTTTGCCTCTCACGCCCCGTCCGCAGGAAAGCAAGATTTATTCCGCAATCAACAATATTTCTACCGGCGGCGGCACTACGTTCCCCGGAGCAATAGAGCGCGCGGGACAGATTTTGAGAAGTTTTCAGGATGTTGAAAGACGTCATATGGTTCTTGTTTCGGACGCGTTGGTAGGTGACGACCAGACGGTGCAATACGAACAGTTAATCAAGGACTACTACGAAAAAGACGGCATCACCTTCTCGTTTTTGGGTATAGGAGTGAGTGCGGACTTCGTATATAAGCCCGGAGAGACCACTATCGACGACCCGGCTTTGAACGGAGAAAGTTTGTCTGCTTACAGAAAAATGGTGCGCGCCATCATACTCGGGCACGGCACGATTTGTGTGGATAACGACATTACCGAAGTTTCGATATGGAGTAAAGAAAACCTGAGCGTGCCCGAACTTAAAGAAGTTGACGACGAGCCGTTTAACCCTAAGGTTGTCAATCTGCTTTCTCCTTTGCTCAGCGGCGTTCAAACCGGAACGGCGGAGGAAGGCACGCTTAACAAATTGACTGTTCAGCTGGGAGGATTTTTCGGCGTCAAGCTGCGCACGGGCGCGGATATGGTGCTCTCGGGAGATTTCAACGTTCCGCTTTACGTGCAGTGGAAGTATGTAAAAGACAAGGAAAGCAACGGAGGCAAGGAAAGCAAGGGCGGCATGGTCGGCAGCTTTATGTGCGACTTGAACGGCGGCGAGTGGTCCGGTCAATTTATGCAGGACGAAAACGGCAAGCAATTCCTGCTCAACGTGGTTAGAAATCTTATGCCGATTGAAAACATACGTCCCATGTCTCTGTACGGCACGCTGACCGAGGACAACTACATAAATCAGTTGAATGTCTACGTCACCGAAGCTCTTGATGAAAACGAGACAATACGCGGCACAATCGAAGATTTGGAGACGGGCACGGTGCTTTCCCTCAACGAAACGTCGGGAAACCCCGAGACCGATTCCGTCTATGTCACTCAGGCATTGAGTTCTGCAAACAGTTTCAGCCGCAGCGACATAGTTGTGAAAAAGGGCGGAGTTTACAAAATCGTTTTGCAAAAGTACGACGAGGCGGGAAATCCCGTGGAAAACTCCCTGTACGAGATTTACAAGGATTTTTCCTACTCAAAGGAGTACGACCTGAACGTCGAGGAGACGGATATAGACCCGTCGGAAGCTTTGCTTGCCGAAATTGCTTCGAGGGGCAACGGCGTCTTGGTTTCCGATTTGCAGTCGCCCGACGAAATTCTGGACGGATTTGTGACGGAAATCGCAAAATCCTACGACCCTAGACTTGCTTTTATTATTGCCGCGATAGTGCTTTTCCTGTTGGATATAGCGGTGCGCAAGTTCAAGTTCAAGTGGCTGCACGAGATTATTCGTGAGAGAAAGAACAAGAAATCACAATAGTACGTTGCAATTCTCAAAGGAGAAGAAATGAAAAAACTTCTTACATTTATAGCGGCTCTCGTTTTGTCGATGTGTCTGCTGATATTTGTCGGATGCGGAAAGACGCTCGCCGTCCCCGAAAAAATCCGTATAGACGACGATTATTTGATGACTTGGGGTTCGGTGGAAAACGCCAGAACATACAGTCTGGAAATAAAAAGCCTTGCTACGGGAGAAACCGAAACCGTTGTCTCCCGAAAAACAAGCTATTCGCTTTCGAGTTATCAGGAGGGCGATTACGAAATTCGCATAAAAGCGGTGCCGAGAGACAGCTCCGCCAAGGAATCCGATTGGTCGGAAGTCGTTTCGTTTCACAAAAATTACGAAACGGGTTGCGTTTACACCTTAATCAACAACAACACTGAATATGCGATAACAAGCGCGGGCACGTGCACCGACAGCTTCACAATAGAGGACGTCTATCGCGGAAAGCCCGTCACGGAAATCGCAAACTCTGCTTTCAGAGCAAGCAAAGTCAAAAACATCGTTGTAGGAAACAATGTCAGGTCAATCGGCGACGAAGCGTTTTACAATTGTCCCGACCTTGAAACCATTGTTATTACGGAGTCGGTCACTTACATAGGAAGCGGGGCATTCAGTTCATGTCTGTCTTTAAAGGAAATTACATTCCCCGAAAATGTCGTTTCGGTGGGAGCCAATACTTTTTCCTATTGTCGCGCGCTTGAAAAGGTTGTGCTCGGCGACAGCGTGACGCAGATAGGCGAAGCCGCGTTTGTCGGCTGCAATTCGTTGAAGTCAATCGACCTTCCCGAATCTTTGCTGGTAATATACAATCACGCTTTTTCCGAGTGCTCGGCTTTGGAGTCGATAACTTTCGGCAGCCAACTCATTTTACTTGACGAAAGGGCGTTTTACCGCTGCGGCAACCTTTCCGAAATTAAATTTGCGGAAAAATCATCGTTGGTTCAGATTGCCTCATATGTCTTTGCCGAATGTCCCAAGCTCACGCAGGTGGTTTTGCCCGAAGGGCTTGTGTCGTTGGGGATCGGCGCTTTCAACGCCTGTACGGAGCTGAGCGACGTCACTATGCCGCAGTCCCTCACGACGGTAGGCAGCAGAGTTTTCAACGGAACCAAGGTTTTCAACGACAGCTTGACCGACGACGGCGGCAATATCGTTTACGCAGACAACTGGATAGTTGCGGTGGTAAACAGCGCCGAGATTACTGAGTTGAGTTGGAGTGGCGTGGAGAAACCCGCAGCAGATGCGACTTTCATCAGAGAGGGGACCGTAGGCATTGTCGGCAGAGCCTTTGTATCGTGCGAAAACCTTACAAGAGTCGTGTTGCCCCCTTCGATAAAGTATCTGGGCGATTCCTGCTTTGCAAGAAACAAGGCATTGTACAGCGTCACGCTGCCCGGCGTGGAAACAATCTCTTACGGCGTGTTTTCCGATTGCGACATTCTGCAGATTTTGGATTTAGGTCAAAGTTTGAAAAGCATCGGCGCCAAGGCTTTTTACGGCTGCGACAGATTGGATAACCCGACTACCGGAGATCTTATACCCGCTAGCGTGACGAGCATAGGAGAAAGCGCTTTTGTAGACACCGCTTTGTGGAACAATCCCGCCGAAGACGGCGTTGTTTACGCGGGAAATTGGGTGGTAGGCTACAACACCGTCGACGCGGAAGGAAAAGAAATAAGCATTTCTACCGTAACTTTGAAAGATGGTACGATAGGCATTGCCGACTACGCGTTTTTGAGTTGCGAGTCTCTCAAAAATGTTTTAGGCGACATTACAAATGTGCGTTATCTCGGAACGGGCGCTTTTTACAACTGTACCGGTCTGTCCGCAATATCGCTCAACGAAAACCTGTCGGAAATAAAGGATTACACTTTCTACAAGTGCCAATCTTTGTACAGCATACAAATACCGGCAAATCTCAAAAAGATAGGTCGTTCCGCTTTTTACGATTGCCATACGTTGAGCGAGATTGACCTGTCTGGCGGACGCGTCGAGGAAATCGGTTACTTTGCTTTTTTCAGATGCAAAAACATCAAGACAATCGATTTCGGAGATTATTTGAAGGAAATTTCGGCGTATGCATTTTTGAACTGCATTTCGTTAAGCGAGGTTTACTTGCCTTCGAGCGTCGTTTCTATCGGTGCGCTGGCGTTTCAAGATTGCATTGCGTTGAAAAAGGTAGGATTTGTAGAGGGGGCTGTGCCTAGCCTTGCTACAATCGGTCAATATGCCTTTGCGCGTTGTATCAACCTTAAAACCGTTGAATTTCCCTCTTCGCTGAGAGTGATAGGCGACTATGCTTTTTCGGACTGCACAAAGTTGAAACGCGCAGAGTTTGCCGAAGGCATCGAGGAAATCGGAAAATTTGCTTTTTACGCAAACAGAAACCTGACTCGCCTCTATCTGCCCTCGAGTCTTAAAAAGATTGGAGAACAGGCATTCAGAAGCTGTACGGGGCTTTTGTCGGCGCTCTTGCCGAGCAGTCTGGAAGAGGTCGGCGCGCACGCGTTTTACATGTGCATACAGTTGACCGTTTACAGCGACGCCCAAAGCATGCCCGAGAGCTGGGACGCGAGGTGGAATTCTTCATTCCGTCCCGTTATGTTGGGCTGCACCCTGTCCGAAGACGGAAGCTATGTCGTTTCGATTACCATAAACGAAAATTTGATGCTCAATGTCGAAAGATTGAGTCAATCGGGCGACAGCGCGCCCGTACTGGGGAATAACAAATTCTCCGCACCTTCCCGCGTAGGGTACAACTTTGTCGGTTGGACAACACAGGAGGGCGGTACTACTGCCGAAATTACAAACAACGACATTGCGAGCTTGCCTGAGGGAACGACGCTCTACACCGTCTGGGAGGTAGAAACGGAGGAGCCGGACGAAGAAGAACCGGGTGAAGGTGAAATAGACTGGCCGTGGTCGGATGTTCCGTCGCTCTGGTCTTGAAGAATTTGCGCAAAAGAATTGATTGTTATTTTGCAATTCTCGGATGAAAATCCGCAGATTGAATAAATAGGGCATATCAATGTCAAAGGAGCTTACCTTCATGTGAAACGGCGTCGAAACTCAAATACACTTGTGTAGGAAAACATTAAATATAAATACAGGAGATATATTTAAGCATGAAAAAATTTAGGTTTTTATTAACGGCAATCTTATTTGCGATTGTTCTGTGCGCAGTTTCTGCCTGCGGCAAAGACATCGTAAAGTTGTCCTTTGAGACCAACGGCGGAAGCTCGATAGAAACCGTTGAGGTCAAAAAGGGCGAGAGCTATGAATTACCCGTACCCACAAGGACAGGTTTCGAGTTCGACGGCTGGTTCACGGACGCAAACTTTTCCGGCAGCGCGGTTACAAGCGTGGTGGCTGAAAACGACGCTACTTATTACGCAAAGTGGACGCAGCTTTATACAGTTACGCTTGACCTTGACGGCGGCTCGCTTTCCGCGACGTCGTTGTATTTGAAGGCGGGAGCAAATTTGTATAACGCGGTCAAGGAGCTTGCGCCGTCAAAAGCCAATCATCAGTTCGCAGGCTGGTTCAAAGGCGAGGACGCATTGACCGAGAGCGCTGTTATGCCTTCGGAGAACGTCACGCTCAAAGCCAAATACAAGGTCGCTTACACCGTTGAATTGTATTTGCAGGACAAAGACGACGAAACCAAGTATGTCAAAGCGGACAGCGACGTCACGGCTTACGATTGGGCGGGAACGCAAGTTTCTCCCGAAATAGATGTGACGGGTTTTGAAAGAAATGTCGGTCACGAGGGCGAGGTCGCGAGCAAAACCTTGTCTGAAAACGCGTCCGAAAACGTATTTAAACTTTATTTTGACAGAAAGACTTTATTTGTCTTTTTCGATGCGGGCGAGGAGTTCGACGACGTATCCTTTGAAGTCAAGTACGGCGAAGAAATCACCGTGCCCGTAAATTTCGAGAGCGAAGGCAGACTTCTAGTCGGCTGGACCGCCGACGGCGGAGAAACCATATACAAAACCAATATAATATACTCTTTGCTCAGAAACTCCATTCAGGACGGCAGCGTTGATACCGAGCCCGAAAGCTTCATTCCCGACGACGACATGGTGTTCGAGGCGGTGTGGAGCGTCGGTCTTGTCGATATGTTTGAAGGCGAAGACTACATATTCCTCGACCCCGACGACGCCGAAGTAGTTTATTTGTATCGCGGCGGCGAGTATTTTATCGGCGAGTTGAACGCCAAGAACAACGAGTTCCGTATCAGAAACTCGAAAGACGATATAGTGATTACCGGCAAGGTCAATGAAAACGGAACCTTTGTTTTTCAGGATAACGGCAACAGCGGCATGACGTACGACCTCTTTGTCTCCGGAGTGGGAGTCAACAGTGACGTATTCCTCCAAATTGACAGATTTGACGGAATCTCGTATGTCGAAAAAGACGAAAAGGGAATTATTACCGTTGAGCGCAAAGGCTATTATACCGTAGACGAAAACGGTATTTATACCACGCATTTTGACGACGGCGGAGACAACTTTAACTTCATAGTCGGTACTGCCGGCACTTCTAAAGCTTTTCAGATACGCAACGAAGACGAGTATGCTTTGGGACGCGACAACGGCGGTTTAGTGCGCTTTGCAATCAACGACGGTAAGTTGGTGTACTACACTGAGGTTTACCAAATGCTGCTCGACGGCTTCGGAACCGCCGTTATGAATATGGGCAGCTCCACCTCGGCGTACAGATACACTTACGATACAGAGACTCAGCTCATTACTTTGAGGACGTCTATGGGTATTGTCGCGGGCGTACTGCAAATTAGAAACGACTCCTCCGTGCCCGGCTATATGCTCTATGACGAAAGCACAAACAAAACTTTTGAATCCGAGACTTCACAAGCCACTCTCATGTTGGACGGGCTTTACAGCGCGACGTATTTCGACGGCACGACGACGCTCAAAGGCGTTTATCAGGTTGTCGGCACGTCCGTGCTCGGCGGAAGCATTATCAGATTCTATTCCGAAGAGGGCGCAGTGGGCAGCGAGCCTGCAACCTTTACTTTCATTATCAGAAGCGTGACGGTTGAGACGGGCGATACCGGAGAAAACGGCAAACCGATAACCGAAACCAAGTATTACTTTGAAAAGAAGCACAACTCTTACGGCGAATATTATTACAGAGACAGCGACCCCGAAGTCCTTTATTGGTACTCTCCGTTGCTGGCTGTCAACGACGGCGCAGAGGGCAAAGCCACCCTTTACGGACGCACAAAACAATCTGAATACGTCAAAATTTCCGAAGGCACGATAGTGTTTGACGAAAACACAAAAACCTATATGTACACTGCGGATAAATATTTTGACGTTGAGGAAGAACTCGTTACCGAGCCTTACGATTTGCAGACCGTCGTGTCGTTTGTATTCAACACTGCCGTTTTGCAAACGAGCAAGGGCAACGTGGGCGTTACTTATTGGTATTCCGTGACAACTAAGGGGATTGACGGCTCCGACAACACAACTACGGAGTTGCCGACCGCCACATATACTTCTGGCGACGCGAGCATTTTCCTTGTCGGCGGATTTATCGTGTACAACAGCACAGACGGCAGCTTCACTGCGGTATATACTGTTAGCGGCAACATATTGACAGTGTCTACCTCTCAGGGCACAATGTATCTGGAACTTGACGAAGAAAACAATACGTTCATTGTCCTTCAACACGCTCCCTACACCGCTAAGGAAATTATCCAAGGCAACAAGTACACCTCAAACCAAACTCTTGCTTTTGACGGCAAGGGCGGCGCGGTTTACACCGTGAAAGAGGGCGAGAATGAAACCGTTTACGAAGGCACGGTTGAAAAATCCTCCGAGTTTACTTCCGTGAACAATTCGGAGATTTGGGTGTTCACTTCCAATGACAGCACTCTTACCTTCAAATTTATCCGCCTTTACGCATCCAACAACAATTTGTTCTCGCGCTACAACGAGACTTTTAGCGGCGATTATCGTGCGGAAGACGGCAGCAGGTTGAAGCTGGACGGATTCAGCTACATGGCGGAGTATTTCAACAGCGACGACGGCACGACGGTTAAGAGCAGTTACTTTGTTGTAGACAACGAAGAGAACGTCGTTTGCATGATTATCGACAACGCGTACCGTTACTTTGACATTAAAGACAACAAACAATTCACCGCGCGCGGAGCCGAGTACGGAACATACATTCTGATGGACAATCAGAACGCCACAGGCGTTTATGTTAAGCTGGACGGTTACGGCAAGCTTTCCGTATTTACCATTTCTGACGAAGAAGAGCAGTACATCGACGAAAACGGAACTTATACGTCCGACGGATACGAGTTCACTCTCACCTACAAAAACGGAAGTGAAAATACGACGTTGGTAGGCAAACGCGGCGTTATTCAGATTTCTTCGTCCTATTACAATGTCTTTGTGGTTTCGCACAAAGAGGTGGCGCGTATCTACGTCAATGAAACCGATTTCTCCGTGCTCGTGCTTGACGAAAACGGCGGAGCGGTCAGATACAACAAGATGGGCGAAAGGGAAGTCGGAGAATATATTATCATAACGAATAATATGCTCTACTACGCAAGCACCCAAGTCGAAGACGCTTGCATCTATATTTATGACAACGAAAAAGGTGTTGCCACGCCTTTCAACTTCCCGGAAAGAGGATATTACACTTCCGACCTTGGCGCGTCGTTGCAGTTCACCAAATACGGTTTTGCCGTTTTCAACGGTACTACACGTTATTACTACAATGTTGAAAACGACGAAGTAGTTATCTATCGCAGAGCCAACGCGGGCGAAACGGGCGTTGTAACAAACGAATACGGTTTTGTAGAGGAACAGTTCGGTACGTTTGCCGAAACCGTTGAGTACAACGACGTAACATATATCCGCAACAACGGCTTTGCCGTATTGTTCGGACGCGAGGAAGCAACGAAAGAAAAATATCCCGTGCCCCTTGAAAAAGAGGGTGAGGAAGATTACAAAAAGCCTCTTGAGGATTTGACTTTCACTCCCAACGGTTTAACCAGTTTCAACGTGTCGGGCAAGGTAAAAATCGACGGCAAAGAGTTCGATTGCACCGTCACAAGAGAGGAAAACGGTACGATGTACGTCACGGTTCAGTATTTCCGTTTCTACATCAGCGTGACGTTCAACGGCGACAGAAATACCTATAAAGTCACCGCGATGGAGCACAGAAGGACCCTTCCTTCCTGCACATATTTGAACATGTACTACCTCTATGCGATGCTGTTCGGTCAGAGCTTAGCAAACAGTTGGGGTGAAATTGCAATAATAACCGATTATGACGAAACCGGCGTCGCCGCCGAAAATTCCTACATAAAGGGCACATTCGGCGAAAATGCGCTTATGTATGACTTGGACGGCAAGATTCTGTCGTTTAACACCGCCGATTACACATACGACGAAGAGACAAAAATTTATACGGTAAACTTCGAAGGCGCAGACGGCTACGATTATCACCTGTATTTCGCTATCGGCAGCACTTATGTCGGTTATGGTTACAATGTTTACGCCATGACGCGCGAGGAAACGGTGGAGAGCGAGGACGGTTACAAAGTAGTGTTCGAGAGAGTTATCGCTTCCGACGCCAACTTGGCGCAGGGCGCGTTCTACTCAATCAAGCTGTTTAAGAAAGACGGTGACGGCGGCGATTACGTTGAAGTCGAATCCGCCACCAACATTTACGCTCCTTCTTTGAGCAAAGTTTATTATGTGCTCAGAGAAAAGACGGAGGACGGCAAGATTACTTCCACAACCTACTACACGATAGAGATTACGGAAAAAACCGATGCCGGAGTGGGTTCGGACGAGGAAGAAAAGAATCCTTATATTCTCAGTCTCATTGACACGGTTACAGTTTCTTGTGAGACGGTGGAGACAATTTATTCCGAGGACGGCAAATCATTCGTTGATTTCAGTTCTACAAACGGTATCCTTTTGATGTCGCTGACCGTCAAGGACGAAAAAACGGAAAAAGAAACCACTTACCTCTATTTGGTCACCGAGTGCAAATATGACGAATCTAACGGCGTTTACACTGTTGTAACCTCTGCCCAAAAGACTTTCAAAGTCAAATTTAGCGGCGAAGAAGGCAGCAAGACGGCAGAGATTACGGAAGTCGTCGAGGAGGAACAACCCGAGGAAAGCGAACAGCAACCTGTGGAGGAACAGGAGCTGGCAGCTTGACGGCAAAAAAATCGGTGTTCTAATACTGAAACAAAAACGGAACAGGCAAAAGCCTGTTCCGTTTTTTTATTTCCAAAAGAAAAATCCGAACAAGCCCGAAAGGGACGTCGAGATTTGATTTTGCCAATACTGAAATTAAAAACCCAAAAAGTTTCAAGGAACTTTTTGGGAAAGGAGAAACCGACGTTAAAGCAAATAAGACAGCAAAAGCTGTCTTATTTGCAAAGTTCGTCGCGTTTCGACGTGGTGGGCAATAAGGGACTCGCAAGGAGCGGCAGCGACGGAGCAGCGAGCGTGTACGCGAGCGTCACAAAATTCGCCCTCAATTATTGTACTGCCGAGACGGACGGGCCACAAGGCGAAGTTCGGATTTTCTTGCCAAAAGAAAAATCCGAACAAGCCAAAAGGCGACGTCCGGATAATGTGATTAGATGACAACTTTAATACAAAATAATAATGGGTGCGCTATAAACGATATGGGTGCATTGTCGCATAATTGGGTGTAAAAAGATGGTGATAGGCGCAATAGTAGAAAGGGAACAAAGGAAAGATGTCTGATGTAGTATTATTTGATTTTATCATCATATTTACTTGATCGAATAACGCGTTGCATATATAGATTTATTGAAAACTTAGTTTATTTGTGCTATAATTATGACGATAAAAATCTTTCTTGTTGAGGAAAAGCTGATGAGCGAAGTTCAAATTATTAAAAAAGAAATATCCATAATTCGTGAAAAATATCTGCGGTCAGCGATTGAAATTATTTCCGATTACAATAACGAAAATAAAACTAAATTAGATTATAGAGGGCGGCAGATTTATGAATTGCTTCAGAATGCAGATGATTGCTATACGAAAACATGTCCTGATATAAATGTTAAATTTGAACTTCGCGATAATATTCTTATTATTCAGAATACAGGAAAACCGTTTGACTCCCGTGGGGTTATTTCTTTGATGCACCCCGATGCAAGTTCAAAGTATCAAGGAACTATTGGGTGTAAGGGATTAGGGTTTAGATCTGTTTTAAATTGGGCAAATAAAATCTCGATTTATACAAAGTCGTTTAATGTGGATTTTTCTGAGGAAAGCGCGATTGCGCAACTTCAGTATTATAAAGAGAAATGTGACCAAGACCATGTACAGGAGTTGGATCGTATTAATCGAATAGCTATATTAAGTTCAGCGGAAGTAAATGACGACTCCGTCGAGATCGCTAAGTGGTTAGATGATGGCTTTTCTACTGCAATTGTATTATATTGTGATCCAGAATATGTAGACGTGATACAGAAACAACTTGTTGAATTACAGTTTGAAGAACTACTTTTTTTGAAACATGTCAGAAATATTCACATTATATCACCAGATACGGAAAGAATTATTGAAGCCGTGGATGATGGGGGACGCTTTTTAATACAGGAGGGGGATGAGGATACTGATTGGACAGTCTGGAAAAAGACTGGCAATATTCCACAGGCGGATGGTACAGAAAAAGAATATGAGTTGGTAATTGCGTATAATAATGATGAATCAGAAAGGGAAAAAATAAGGGACGAAGGTGTCTTATACTCATATTTTAAGACGGATATTCAGATGCCGTTTCCTTTTTTGGTGCATGGAACTTTCGAGTTGACAAGTGAACGCAACGGCTTGATTAAAGAAAGCACGAACAATGAAATTCTTCTTGAATATTTGGTCGATTTTATAAGCGAAATAGGTGCAGAAATTGCAGAGAAAAGTCGGCTGTTTGATTATACGGCACTCAAATTTTTATTGCCCGCGCATCAGGTATTTTCCCTGGATAAGCAGTATGATTTTACAGCAAAACTAAAAAGTAAAATAAAAGCATACAAATTGTTTCCGACGATAGACGAAAGATATATCAGCTATTATGACTATCCGCACTATTCAAATGAAGATTTTGTTCGTTATGTATCCTCAAAAACATTTAATAATTTGCTAAAGCCTTGTGACGATTGCACGGTTCTTTCGTATATCAGAGAACTGGGCATAAATTTTTATTCTGATGCTGAGATGGTTTCACTGCTTAATGAAGATGCGGACGAATATGTCAATTCTGGTGTTCATGCTAATCTAATCGCTCTTTACTATAAAGTCTACCCATATTCAACAATTGCTCCGAAACTGCTGGTCGATAATAACGGCAATAGAATAGTGGATGAAAATTTGATTATCTTTAATAACGATGAAGACAGGTTCGCTCTGCCTGAATGGTGCGAAATGCGATTCATTGATCGGGACTTAGAAAAGAGGCTACTTAAAGCATTTAACTGTAAGCCTAGGCGCTTGATGGAGATTCTTGGTGCCTATGGGTGCGAAGAATATTCCTTTGACAGTGTGGTGCGGCAGCTCGTTTCGCAGAGTCGTGATGATAAGCAAAAAACTATAGACCTTTTAATATGGCTGTTTGTGAGTTGGCGTAATAATAATTATACATTAAAAACAGCACTAACAAATATTAATATTCGGTTGATATCTCGAGATGGCAATATAGTACAGAGTTCCAAGTGCTATTTCGGGAAGGAATACTGCAATGAAGTGGGAGAAAGGATTATTTCTTGTTTGGAGGATGCCATATTTGTGACGGATGCTAGCGGACTGGGCTTGGGTGATGCGGACATCAATTTAGTAAAAAAGTTTTTGTCCCAGCTTGAGGTCAAAGAATATCCGCCGATTGAGTCGAAAGTTCTAGGCGGGCAGGACTATCTGAAATACATAAAATATAACTCCCGAAAGTATCCGACTTTATATACAGGGAGCGAATCCTATACTCATGACTCTCTATTTTATCAATATGCCGGAAATATTCAAGTTGCTCATATCGCCGGTATAGATGCTATACTTGAAAAGGCAGATTATCGAGACATTATTTTCTGGGCGCTTAACGATTATACACTGAGTTTGCATATAAAAAGCACGAATGAAATCGATGATTTTTCTTACATGAACGGATATCCATATAAAAAGAGAGATGCTCGGTGGATTCATAAGGATCAGATGCTTTCGTGGCTGCGCATTAAGTTTGCGGAGGCGGCTTGGCTTCCGGTAAAGAACGGTGGAAAAGTCAATTGTAGTCGTTGTACTATGACTCCACATTTGCTCTCGCCCATAGTAGATGTGTTAGCGGTTGATTATGATGCGATTTCCAAGATGTTTGGGAGACCTATTAAAAAGGAAATTGATGCTTTGTTAGAGGGGTTGGGAGTCGCGGATGATATTGTCGATTTGCCAAACGAAACTATTTATGAAATATTATTGCAATTGCCGAGTTTAGATAAAGATTGTACTCTTGGCAAGAATATTTATACGAAACTAAATTTGCATTTCGATAAGGAAGCAGCTACTCGTTTAACCAGAAATAACGCTGCATATCGGAAATTCTGTCGTGAAGGAAAAGTGCTTGCAGAGGTGGGTGATAAATTTGAATATCGTCCGATTGGTGAAGTGTACTATGTCGGTAAAAAAATATATAGCGACGATATTCTAAAAAATTATCCTGTTTTGGCATTGAATCGTCGAGCCGGCGATGATAAGATTGAGATGCTTTTCGGAGTGCAGTCTATTAGGAAAATCGGAAGAATAAAAGTTACGCCAATTATCCACAGGCTGAATGATGAATTTCAGGTCGAGTATCAAAAACTGCTTCCGTACATTTACGCAAAACGGCTTGACGTTGATTCAAGGAATAAAGAACTGAATTTGCTAAAAAACAGCAAAATTCTTCTGGTTGAGGACGCTACTACAGAGCATACAGTAAATGGTGAACTAAAGACTGGGAAGCTGCGTGATTATGAATTAATCTACGCAGATAAAATTGCATACATAAAAGTTCCGCGCTCTATCACTATGCTTTCAGAGTTAAAAGGGCAAATTAAATTTAAAAATGCTGCAGCCGAGGTAATAACTACTATTCTTGATGTCGATAGGGACAGGGATGCGTATCTGTTTATCTTTGGTTCTTCCATAGCAGATATCGATGTATATTTTCAGACTAACGGGGAGTCCTCTGTGGTTAATCTTGCAAAAGAGAAATTCAGTCAGCACATTAATTTATGTCATGAGTTTTGGCTTGCTGTTGCAAACGCTCTTTCTGAGGAAAGTGCGGATGCGGTGCAAGGAAAATATGGGTATTTATTACCAAACGATTTTGATTACAAAAAAATCAATGATATTTCAAATGCCGAGATCATTATAAATCTTTTCAAGGAACTCCATATTGATATCGACGTATATAATGAGAGCGCATTCGAGCAGTTATCGTTAAAGAGTTATTACAGCTCAAAATGGAATGAACTTAAAATAAAATATCGAAAGAAGTATTTGTGCTATATGGCTGAACGAATGCAGCATGCCGGAAAGAAGAAGTCTGATTTTGATGCGTTGAAGAAGGAGTATGATTTCTGTGAGCCTTATATCGAAAATAGTGTAAATATAGATTTAACATCTTTTTTTGAAAAGTCCTTTGATGTGCAATTGAAATTGTTGGATTTTGTGGACGAGAACTTTGATAAAATTTATGCGCAATTACAAGATGAAGAAGTGTTTCTGGACAACCATGCAAAAACTGTTGATTCTTTTGGTGAAATCACAAATGACAATATCGACTTTGTTGCTTTGAATAAAACAATAGCTGCCAGAACTACAGGGGAAACAGTAACGCCGGACTTATCGGTTCCAGATGTTCATGCTTCGAGCTGTGGCGGTTCTGCGCATAGACTTGGCGGAATTGTGGATAGGAAAACAAACGCCGCCAAGGAGACGGATGGCTTTATTGCAGAAAGCAAGGTATATAACACATTGTTGGCGAAGATTGGTGACGTTGGTTCTGTTGAGTGGATATCTGGCAATGGTGCTCGCGCTGGAAAGGTGAAAGAAGGGAACGATACTTGCGGGTATGATATGCGTTATACAGATGACAATGGAAAACTGCATTATGTCGAGGTGAAAGGAACTTCGTCAGATAATTTAGAGTTCATACTTACGAAAAACGAGTTTAATTTTGCTCAGCAGAACAAAGAGCAGTTTGAACTTTGGTTTGTGTTTATAAAGGATGGCGAAGCAGGGAAGCCGTATGAGCTGGGTACAATATTTCTATTTGACGATAACGAGGATTTCTTTCATAATCATCGTTTTATAGTAGAACAGACTGATTTCAAATTGAGAGCTAAGATTAACTAGGTTCTTTAATAAAGTACTAATAAGGGTGCTACAAAAGATATGGGTTTATAATCGAATATTGGGAGCATTAGGCTGAAATCGATAGGGGTATGATACTAAAAATGTGTGGCTTTGATTACAGATTAACCATATTAGAACAGAAATAGACCGAAATATGGTATGAAATAAACCGCCGAAAACCTTACAACTAATACGTTTTAAGGCTATTGATAACAGACCCAAAACTGTTAAACCTTGCTCAACGCAGCTAGCGCTTCTTTGTATTGATAGGGTGTGATAGTGACACAAGCATTATTATTAAGTTGTCTGGTATTGCATGGGTAAATTAGGTTGACTTTGGACTAAAATTAGGGTAGAATTAGTCTATAAACTTTTAGGGGAGGGATAAAAGTTGGAGTCATTAATATTCCTTGATACTTATGTTTTGCAACAAGATATGAGGGTAAGATTACCAAAGGCTATATTATCAAACATGGCTGTTGAGAAAGGAAAAACGAAATTTGATATTTTTCTTGATTCTAAAGAAAACGCCTTAATTTTTCGAATCCATAATGAGAAGGAGCTGGATATTAAATGAAAGCTTTTACTGGAATTTCCTTGTTTTCTGGGGCGGGGGGAATGGATGTCGGCTTTGAGAATGCTGGCGTAAAAATTATACTTGCAAATGAGATAATGCCTGAGGCGGCAGCAACATATAATGCAAATCATCAAAATGGTGTTATGATCCAAGGGGATATAAACAATATCATGGATATGTTTAATGATTTGCATAATGTCGATATTGTTTTTGGCGGACCTCCTTGTCAAGGTTTTTCTGTGGCAGGAAAAATGGATCCGAATGATGTTCGTAGTAAACTTGTATTTACTTTTTTAGATGTAGTTGAGAAAACAAAACCTCGAGCGTTTGTAATGGAAAATGTCAAAGCGCTTGGTGTTTTAGAAAAATGGAGTGAAGTGAGGCTTAGATATTTCGTTAGGGCGGCGTCCTTAGGTTATCAATGCGCTGCATTTGTTTTAAATGCGACCGAATACGGAGTTTCACAAAAAAGAGAGAGGGTATTTTTCATCGGCGTTAGACAAGACGAACAGGACGACTATATTGAAAAAATTAATAAATTACTTAAAAAGCAAAAAATTATTGCTCCTACAATAAGAGAATTGCTTTTGCCGCTCGGACATGCTGGTACAAAATTAAATCCAGTTACGTGTACGGCAAAAATAACTTTTGCAACAAGACCAATAATGCGAAAAACTCCATATGCAGGTATGTACTTTAATGGTCAAGGTAGGCCTATTGATGTGGACGGCTATGCTAACACGTTGCCAGCATCTATGGGCGGCAATAAAACGCCTTTTATAGATGAAGAATATTTATATGGTACGGCTAAATATGACTGGGTTGCTGATTATCATAAAGGACTATTAACTGGGGCTATTGTGCCTGAATTCAAAGAAGCGCCTAAAAGATTGCGCCGAATTACAATTAAGGAAGCTGCGCGGATTCAAACATTTCCTGACGACTATGTTTTTTGTGGAAATAAGGGGATGATATATACCCAAATAGGAAACGCTGTACCTTGTAAATTAGCAGAGGCGGTCGCTCGTGCGGTTGTAGAATATCTTAAAAATGATTGTTCAAATTGACGATGATTTTGATTTGTATAAAATTGCTGTAAGTGGTCAGTGTTTTAGAGTTCAGCAGAACGGCTCAACATTTGGATTCGTTACTGGACGCCATTTCTTAAATATAAAACATATAGGAAATAATAGATATGTTGCATCTTGCAGTCCTGAAGAGTGGAGTATTATCTGGACGAAATATTTTGATTTAAGACGAAATTATCGACTCTTGTATCAACAAAAGTGTAATAAGCATCATGTTGTGAATATGGCAATGAATTATGGTAGGGGATTGCGTGTTTTGCGACAGGATCCTTGGGAAATGCTCGTAACCTTTATTATTTCTCAAAGAAAAAAAATCCCTTCAATAGAAAAATGTGTTAATATTTTAGCTTTTAAGTATGGGGATAAGCTAAGTGACGGTATTTTCTCTTTTCCTTCGCCGCAATCAATAGCCAATTTAACAGAGTCAGATTTGAAAGAATGTAATTTAGGGTATCGGGCAGTTTATGTTTTGGATGCTGCCAGGAAAGTGTCTGATGGTCGCATCAATTTGATTACATTAGAAAATGAAAATAATGACTATTTGCTATGCACGTTAAAAAGTATTTATGGTGTTGGTGAGAAAGTGGCAAATTGCGTAGCTTTATTTGGATATGGAAGGGTGGATTGTGTGCCGATAGATGTGTGGGTTAAGAGATTCATTGATGTGGACTGTGGTGGAATATCCCCTTTTTTCTTATTTAGCGATGAAGCAGGTATTATACAACAATATGTTTTTTATTATAAAAAGCACCATTCAAATTGATGGTGCTTTTATGATTATTGGTTGTGTAGGGTTCTCCAGAGTGCTTTTACAGCTTCTGATGTATTTATATCATCTATGTAGTTGTTCAAATCAGAATAGAAATTTTGGCGTCCCACTGCAGCAGTGTGTTGCAATAGCATCGCTATCCATTCAAAAATATCTATAAAATAATATACGATATTTTGGTATGAATAACTGCCTAAAAATGAATGCAAGTTACTTTGATTCATATCAGAAGGACAGTCGCCTGCTCTACAGATGACAATAACCTCATTGATATTTGTGCCATTATTACTGTTGTATATTGTCAAACAATCATATGAATCCCTAATTCGAGCAAGATCAAAAGGCTTTACTGTGATTTCGTATACTTTTAGAATTTGGCCGAGTGATGTTTCCTCATTAATATCTCCTGGTTTTTTACTTGTTGTGCTTGTTACCGAAGCGCGATCATCTTCGCCCGTCACAACAATTCCTGTTTGCAAGGAGAGGTGATAATTTTTGAGTAAATATGCTGCAATTCTTTGAGGGGTGTTACCAGCATCCGGTGCTTTAGCAATTAGCTCATGGCAAAGCCAGTATAAGAATTCTGGATTGGCATTTGGTTGAATTTCTACGGATAATTCTCTGATTTCACGCGCTTGTGCCAGCAATCTTCGAAATAAAGATATGCCTACGCTACTTGCTCTTGCAAGCAATTGTGCAGGGTCTTCCTCTATGTATTTAATTATATTGACGACTTCTGTGGCGACATTTGAGGGTCGCCTTTGAGCCGCCCATGTGGAATCAAGTCCAAGAGTTGCTTTTGCTACATTTAGAGGGCCGGATTTGCGATGAGGAATTTCTTTAACAATAAGGAATTCTTTAATGGGACCTTCATATATTGCACGTGGATTACAATCGTACAATGCAGTTGAAGGTCGGTATGTAATGTCAAGACTCATTCCTACAATAACGACAAGCAGTATTTCTCTGAACCCCCAGGCAGTCGTTGAGAATAGGGTGTCTATTGAGTTCTTGTATGGCGTTTCGTCGATGTGGGTGGTTGTGTCAATTGCTTTGCTATAAAGAGAGTCTAAAATTTCTTTAACCCTTTTGTTCCTTTCGTGTGTTGAATTCATTGATTATCTCCTGGTTTAATTCTATTTCGGGTATATCCCATGTCTAACGCTTTGTAGCAATAGCGCGCAGCTATGGATGAGTAAGGGGACCATTTTTTCGTATGTTTGACTATGGTGTTTTTACTCACGGTTTTGTATCCGTATAGCCATCGAAATGCTTGAATAAAGGCTCCGTCTTCATATGGTAATACGTCCTGACGATCCAGGACAAAAATAAGATACATTTTAGCAGTCCATATCCCTATGCCTTTAATTGAGGTAAGTTTATTAATTACTATATCATCTGGCAAAGAAGTTAATTCATCAAGGATGATGGATTTGGATAATATTGCAGTCGTTAGGTTTCGTATATAACCGACTTTTGCTATAGAGGTACCGGTGCTACGTAGTTGCTCATCGGTAAGCTGATTAACACTCGTAGGGGTAATTGTTCCATCACAAATGATTTCTAATCGGTCGTATATTTTTTTACCCGCTTTGATAGAAAGCATCAATTATATTACGATTTTTAATTTTGAGATATTCATCGCGTACCAGATTCCAGCCTTGCACATAAAAGTTCTTGATTTCTTGTAGCTTGTCCTCAATGTTACGGCTCAGCTCCCTTTTTTCAAAGGAATAATAGTTTTGCGCTTTATTATTGCGCAAATAAAAATAGCCGTTTTCAATGAGTCCTTCGTCATAATAAATAATTGCAAAATCGCAACTGTGCAAAATTTTCTTGTTTGCTCTGTCTACGACTTTTATCGTGAATGACGATGTGGAATCTTGTGGGGCGGAATATTTTGATCCGCCCAGAGCTTTTTGAAATGCGCTCATAAATTGTTGCTTTACAACTTTTGCCTTCCAAGTGAAACCATCAGGGGTTGGGATGATTAGATTGTAATCAAAGTCAAATCCTTGATTCCCGCCGATGACACGGGTAATGAGATGTTTCTTGCCGCTCCCAATGAGTTTGAATTGGAATGTCAAATCATATTCCGTTCTCATAATCGACTGAGCTTGTTTTATGATTTTTTCCAGTTCTTCTCTTACCGGCTGGTATTCAGCCTTAGTAACATACTCGAACATATACAATGCCTCCAGAGGTTAAATTTAATCCCAAGCCTCCCATTTGGCATGACCAAATCATGTTATAATACACAAATTATTTTTTAATGTCAAGTAAAAATAGGGAGGTGAAATGAAAATGGCGGATAACTTTGGATTGAAAATAGGGCTGGAAGGCGAAAAGGAATTTAAGAAAGCCTTAAACGAAATCAACCAGTCGTTCAAAGTTCTCGGCTCGGAAATGAAGCTCGTCCAGTCCGCTTTCGACAAGAACGACAATTCCGTAGAAGCTCTCACCGCCAGGAACCAGGTTCTTAACAAGGAAATCGAGGCACAAAAGCAGAAGATAGAAACGCTGCGTGCCGCGCTTGCAAATGCCGCAGAATCGTTCGGAGAGAACGACCGCCGCACTCAGAGCTGGCAAATCCAGCTCAACAACGCGACCGCAACGCTCAACGATATGGAGCGTGAACTGTCCCAGAACAACGATGCACTCAAAACCGCCGACCGCGAAATGGACAATGTATCCGACAGCGCGGACGACATGGGCGAGGAGATCGATGATGCCGGGGATGCGGCGGACAAGTCAAAGGGCAAGTTCGAGTCCTTGACGGGCGTTCTTAAAGGCGTGGGCGTTGCTTTGGCGGCAGTCGCAACTGCGGCGGCAGCGGCTGCGGTCAAGCTCGGCAAAGAGGTCGTGGCGGCTTATGGCGAATACGAGCAGCTCGTGGGCGGCGTTGATACGCTGTTCAAGGAGTCCTCGCAGGAACTCCAAGCGTATGCCGCGAATGCGTATAAGACAGCGGGTATGTCGGCGAACGAGTACATGGAAACGGTCACCTCGTTCTCTGCATCGCTCATTCAGTCGCTCGGCGGGGATACTGCCGAGGCGGTCAAGTACGCAGACATGGCTATCACGGATATGTCCGATAACGCCAATAAAATGGGTACGGACATGGGCCTGATACAGAACGCCTACCAGGGTTTTGCCAAGCAAAACTATACCATGCTCGACAACCTCAAACTCGGCTATGGTGGTACCATGACCGAGATGGAACGGCTCCTTGCCGATGCGCAGGCTTTGACGGGCATTGAGTATAACATCGACTCGTTCGCGGACGTGGTATCGGCAATCCATGTTATTCAAGAGAGCATGGGCATTGCCGGGGCAACGGCGGCAGAGGCAGAGGACACGATAGAGGGGTCTATCAACTCGTTCAAGGCGGCGTTGCAGAATATGATTGTCGGGTTCGGCGATGCCAATTCCGATATGACCAAGCTGACGAACAACATGGTGTCCTCGCTCAAGACGGTCATCAAGAACATCACGCCCGTCCTACAGAACATCGTCAAAGTCCTGCCGACCGTTGCAGATGCATTGCTCCAAGCGGTGGCGGAGCTTTTGCCGACCTTGATTGAAAGCGTGACGGACTTGTTCGAGCAACTGCTGAATACCATCATCACGCTGATGCCGGAGCTGATACCTGCGGTCGTGGACGGACTGTTGGCGATAGTCGATGCTATAGTCGAGAACCTGCCGTTGTTTGTCGAAGTGGCGGTGC
>ERZ779889.1373-NODE-1373-length-24505-cov-5.178323_pt1 | contig 24505 bp, 17 predicted proteins | sample MGYA00511030_ERZ779889 | MGnify/ENA primary metagenome ERZ779889 (study PRJEB29588, sample SAMEA2160616) | human gut metagenome | biome: human gut; feature: human-associated habitat; material: faeces | place: Denmark | collected 2008/2010 ...
CGCCGCGTATGCTTCGCCCAAGTCCTTCCACGGCGCTGCCATCTCGCCGCGTATCAGCTCTCCGTCCCCGCGTGTCCACGTCTCGCCTGACGGGACAAAGCGGAAGCTTTCTATCCACTCTGCGCACTTGCCGTTGAAGAACTCCGTCTCGATCTCCCTGCGCCCGTCAACTGCGGAGACGTAGCACTTATAATCGTCGTCTATGTAGATCGTCATGCTGCTCCCCCTCAAGTGAACCGGATATTACTTATGCTGACCTGACCGCCGTTGTCGGAGTAATACGCAAGCAAAAACTGGTAGCTCCCTGAGAATTTGTCTACCGGGATCGCCAGAGAGTTCGCACCCTTGACCAGATCCTGATACGCCACATGCTTTCCCCCGCTGGCGTTCATTGCCTCCTGCGGCGTCGCGTCGGTTGAAATTATACCGGCGAGAGCCACATAGAGCGAGTCTACCGGAAAATTCAGTTCGACACGCAGCGTTGAGTAGTTGGTAATGTCGGCCTTTTTGGCCGGATATACCCCGACATAGCCGGTTTTATTAAATGTTATCTTCCCGCCGGAAATAGGCGCGCTGCTGACCACTGCGCTGTTGTAATTTCCGACCTGCAATTTGAGTCCGCCTGTTACGTCGGTGTTATCCGTGCCGTCAAACAGTATCAGCTCATACGCCAGTACTACGCTCTGCACTTGATCCTTGGCGACGTAGACCTGCTTGGATACGGTCTTCCCAGCGCTGTTCGTCGCGGTCAGCGTATAGGATGCGTTGCCTATCGGCGCGAGGAATATATAAGCCTTGGCCGATGAGGTGGCGTTGGTGTCTTTCGCGAACTGCTTTCCGCTCGAAGTCCCCTTGACCACCAAGGTGCTGTTTGCAGGGTAGCTTACGCGGATAACACCGGCGGCCTTTGTGACGCTGCCATTTCCCATGAGAAAAACTTCTCCGCTCATTTGCTCACCACCCAGCAATTTAAATATATTGCGTTGGTTATCGCTTCCTTTGCGTAAAGGTGCAGCGTGTTCGCGGCTGTTATATGTCCGGCAAGGATTTTTGAAAACGTCTCTCGATCTGAATCAAACGCAGTCAGCGTCAGCGTCCATCCGTCCGGGCTTGTCGTGCCTCGCCGCAGCCCAAGAACCACTGTGTCCGTTGTTTTCAATCCGCTTACTGTAACGTTGGCTTCGTATACACCATCGCTGTTTTTTGTCCACCCGGTTGTCGGCAGCTGAACGCTCTTGACAACCGATACCGCGTGGTCTGCAAGCTTCGCCATCGTCACGGCCTTGTCCTTTATCTTCGCCGTCTCGACTGCCGAGGCCGCAAGGTTCCCGGCCTTCACCGTTATCGGGTCCGCCCCGTCCGGCAGGTGCCGCGCGTTGTGGTAGGGCATTGCCGTGAGCGCCGCATAGAACGTTGCCTCCGTCCCCGTGTATCCGGCCTCGACCGCCGCGGCATAAGCGCTCTTGCCTGCAGGCCCCGTCTCGCCCTTGGGTCCCGCCGCGCCGCGTATGTTCTGCGTTGCCGGGTTATCTAAGCCGCCGTCGTTTGTCCAGCTCAGGTTCCCGTTCCCGTCAACGTGTGGGGTAAAGGTCGTGCCCGGTGCTCCGGTGTCGCCTTTCGCTCCCTGTATCGTGCCGTTGTTGACCCACTCGCCGTTTACTCCGTCGTAGATATACACATCATACGGCGCGGCACTTCCTACGCAGTATGCATCGCCCGGTGCAGGCTCCGGTACGCCCGTCTCCAGTGTTTCAAGGTTCGCGTAGTAGCCCTTTATCTCGAAGCTCTTTCCGTCCTTGCCGTTGAACTTCCCGGCGTCCGCCGCGGTCTTCACCGCCTGTGCCGTCAGAAGCGCCTGCGCGGCCTTCGCGTCTATCTGCTCCGCCACGCTCTGCGGTATGACGTGCAGCGGCGCATCTATAAGGCCGCTCTCCTTCACCGTCAGTATCACGACGACCGTCGTCAGTCTCGCCGTGTCCTTCGTGCCCGTCAGGTATATCTCCCATTCGCCCGTTGTGAGGTTCAGCGCGTCCTCTTCGGTGATGCGATCCTCCTCGTCAAGCTCTATGTCGTATACCGTCTCTCCCTTGCGGAAGTGCGCCCAGCGCGTGTAGCCGTCCCAATCATCATCCGTGAAATGGAACTGCGCCGTCAGGTACTTCAGGCTGTCCGCCGCCGTCACCGGCGTGAACATCTTGAGGCTCTGGCCGCTCACATAAAACTCCATCATGCCGCGCCGCCCTCCTGTCTCTCGTTGAGCTTCTGCGTCAGGCGCACCAGATAATCTCGCAGCTGCGCCAGCTGTTCCTCAACGCTCCCCGTGAGTATCGGGGGGTATTCAAATACTTCCATCACATATCACTCCCGAAAGATATTATCTTTGCCACGGAGAACAGCCGGAACATGCCCTTGCCCTCGAGCCTGATCCTCATGTGGTCGCAGCGCCGCGGCCTTATGGGCACCGTCACCGTGTTCGTCCCCTTGAGCTTTATCCTGCCCTTGCGCTCCCATACGCCGGAGGAATCGTACTGGATGTATACATCCATCTCCGCCCCCTCCTCCATCTGCGCGCGTATGTTGAAGCGCGAGATATATTTCTTGTCCGGGTACTGGTAGTACAGTATCCCCGTCTCCGCTCTCCAGCTCACAAACGGCTCAGGCTCTCCCACTGTTCCCTGCATCGCGTAGAGAAGCTTACCCGAGAGCGCATACAGCTCATCGCCAACTCGCGCGAAGCTCTCCGCTTTGAAGTTGTCCTCGCGCATCCACAGGCGCTTTCCCATGTCGTATACAAAGAGCTGGTATTCGCCCCTGCTGTCCTTCATGGATATGTAGTACCTGTCGCGTATCGCCCCTGCCGCGGCGTCGGAGTATAGCTCCTCGCCCAGCGCGTCGGATATCCCGCTTGGGAAGCCCCCTTGGTACGCGCAGATATCCGACCGGGACTTATACAGCAGCGTCTCATTTACGACCACAAGGCTCTTCCCGCTGCCCTTCTGCACTCCGCGGCAGGCCGTCTCGTTTATCTGGTGCGCCCCGTATGCGGATATGGACACGCGGTGTATCCTGTCCTCCTTGAAAAAGGTGGGGTAGCCCAGATAGTTCACCGCACCTGTCCACGGCCCGTCCGAGCCGACCGACGCCGTCCATGAGTCCGTGCTCAGCCCCATGTACTGCCGCCAGTTCTTGAAGTCGCCGAGCGCGCAGCAGTATATTTCGTTGAGGCTCTGCTCCCCGTCGTTTCCGTAGTAGCAGCCCCAGAGCCGGTTCTGGCTCTCGCATATGTAGTCCATCTGCGGCACCGTGCGCTTTATGCTGACCGTGCCCGTCGTCTGCTCATATGCCTCTTCGAGCAGGCCTGTCACTACTATGTAGTCCAGCGCCGTCTCACTTCCGCCGAGGGCGTATATGACCTTCGTCCCGTTCACATCCTCAACGCCCGCCCCGGATATCTCCACCCCGTCGTATACACTGAAGAGTCCCGGCAGCTCGCCCCCGGATATGAACTGTATCCTTGTGTACACCGTCGGCACCGATACCCACTCCTGCGTTGCGCTGCTCCACTGCTTGAGCACGTGCTTCTCCTGCGAGGTATCTATCCACAGCGCCGCGTTCTCCGGCTGCTCGGGTGCCGCCGCCGAGACTGTCGGCTTTGCGTACTCCGATCCGTCCGCCCGGCACATCGTGTACTTCACCGTGCCGGTCGAGGTGTAGTATGCCTCCATGCTCCCGTGATCGTCCGCGTCCGCGGTGTTGTAGTATTTCTTGTCCGGGAACACGCAGATGTATGCCCCCATGCTCACAAGCTGCTTCTCTCCCGCCGTGAGCCCTGTCAGCGCCGTCGGCTCGCCGTTATAATAAAGCGTCCCGTTATCCACATAAGCCAGCTTCTCCTTGCCGAGTAAGCCGCCCGGAGCCGTGAGCTGCTTTACAAGGCCGCGCTTCTTCCTCTCGGCCAGCAGCGGGTAGTATGCGCTCGTGAGGTTCTCCGTGTCGTAGAACTCCCCCGCGCCGATCTTGAGCTTGTGGTTATAGCCCGCGAAGGTGTCCGTCACTTCTCTGTCTGTGTATTCATAGTCCAGTGTCGGCAGCTGCGGCATATCCATCCCCTCCTAAAACACAAAGTGCCTGCGCACTCCTCCGTCCGTCACGTCGGACATGCTGTGGTTCCTGTTGTACCAGTTCTGGTACTCGGCGTAGGCGTTGTTGAAAAACTGCAAACGCTTGTTGTAGCGCTGCGTCTCCGCGTTCTCCAGCGCGACCATTGCCTGAAGATAGTTGAGGTACACATCGTCCCCATAGGGAAACGGCACAAGCAGCTCCTCATTGCCGTTGACGTACTCCGTGAAGCCCTTCGGCTCCGTCTCCCTTGGATGCAGTACCTCCTCGTATATCTTCCCGTCCAGTATCGACAGCCACCTCAGCTTTTGCTCAGGGCTGTACTGGTTCGGCTCCAGCCCGTCCAGCCGGTCGATGATGTCCATCGCTTTCATGGCTTAATCCCAAACAAGCGGCAGGTAATGCCTGCCGCTTATTCCTTTCCGTCCTTTGTGGACATTGTTGCTACAGTTTCGTAGAACGCCTCGCGCGCCGCTTCGCTGCGCTCGTATTCCTCCTTCACGAAGTCCGGCACCTCTACCTCTTTCCCCTTCGGGATAAGGTAGTTCACGCCGTTTACCGCAATAAGGAAATTGGGGTCGTCGTTCGCGCTGAGCTTGGGGATTTTGATCTTTACTTTGTTTACCTTAGCCATTGTAATTCTCCTTCCGTCAGAAGAAGGGGGCTTCGCTTCTGCGCGCCCCCTCCGTCGCTTAGTTAACTTCGTCGGTTGCGCTGAAGCTTGATACGCTCATCACGCGGAGCAGACGCTCCGGGTAAAGGATGGTCGCGCCGTTGGTCTCGAACTTGTAGCCGATGGTGCTGAACTGGTTCAGCGGGCCACCGATCTCGCTCTTGTCGTGGACGATCATCTCCAGTGCGCCGCCCTCGGGGTCGATGATGCCGAAACTGTCCTTACCGAAGAAATACGTCGCATAGGTGCGGCCTCTTTCCTGGTTGACATACGCATCATCCTGTGCAGCCTGCGTACCCTGCTTGCCGAGTATGGGAGCAAAGGTGTTCTCAATGAAGCGCACGCCGTGCAGTTCGCCGATCTCGCCGTTGAAAAGCTCCTCGGGAGCGGCATACTTGTGTGCCTCGATCCAGCCCTCATCCTGTCTCAGGTCGTGCGCCACGGACGGATGAATGACCGCGTAGTAATAGTTATTGATCTTGGGCACGCGGTTCTTCTTCAAGATGGTCACGGCCTTGTTAATCATCGCTGCGGTCAGCAGTGCCCAGCCGTGCGGAGTCGCGGCGCCGCCGCTACCGGCAGTGCTGCCGCCCGCTCCCATAGTCGCACAGCTGGTGGGCGTGCTGATTACCTTGCCGGTGTCCTTGTCGATGTTGTCGCAGTACATGACGTTGGTGCCGACAAGCAGCGCGTCACGGATGAGGGTCTCCTGAGTCTCGGCAGCGGACGCGCCCATCTCCTCGGTCGCGCCGAGGATGATATCATCGTAAGCGCGCAGCTCCAGCTTGTCGGTGATCGAAGTGTATGTACCGTACTGGTCTATCGATCCGGTGATCTTGGACAGGCCGAACTTCTGGCCGGTGGGGATAACGCCCTCGGTGAGCTTGGACGCCTTCGCGAATGTGTTCCACTTGCGCCACTCGACGCTGCCCTTGTGGTTTGCGGGCAGCGGCTGACGCTTTGCGAACTGTGCATAGAACAGTTCGGTACGTGCGTTCTCCAGCAGCTCCGTGTCATAGAACGCCTTGAGCTCTGCGCTCAGATCGTTCTTGCCCGCAAACTCTTCGGTCGCGCCGGTGCCGGAATTGACGTAGCCGCCCGTCGCGTTTACAACAGTACCCGCGTCTGCGAAGTACTGAAGCCAATCAATGTTATTCATGTTGTTCTCCTTCCTTACTGTCGGGAAGAAGTCAGAAGTCTATCGGCAGCTTCTTCCCGTTCGCCGCCGCAGCATTGATGCGGCGTTTTAATTCTTCTCTTTCTGCTTTGCTTCTCTGCGCCGGAGGGACGCGTGTGATCGTCGCCGGGGTAGTGCTTCCGTTCTCCTTGGGTCTGCTCTGCCCCGCGCGTACAGACGCCGTAGCAGCGGCCATGGCCTGCTGTGTGAGCTTCTGCTGTCTTGCTGCTTCGATCTCCTTGTGGTGGATCGCGTAGAACGCATCCTTGACCGACAGTCCGGAGTTCGGTGCGGTCAGTCTCACGAAGGTATCATTCTGCATTTCGCGCTCAAGGCTAAAGTCCGGGAACTCTGCGCGAAGCTCGTTTGCCTGCGCGTTCAGCCTGTCCATGTGGTCACGGGCCTGCTGTGCCCTGATGTTGTTTTCCCTGAAGTCGCGGAGCTTGGTCAGCTCGATCTCGTTCTGCGTCAGTTCCTTCGCAGTCTTGACGTCTACGCCCATAGTCGCAGCCTTTGCTTCATACAAACTGTCGTCGTCAACTATGGCCTGTGCCAGCCCCTTGAAGTCGCCGATGTCCTTGCCGTACTTCTTGGCCAGCATCTCAAGCGCCGGGTTCAGTTCGTCGTATCTCTGCTCCCGCTCCATCGTTGATCTGAAACGCTTCTGTATGATGCCCTGCACCTGTTCGTCAAACGCCTTTTTATACTCCGGGTCTTTGAGTATGTCGTCCCATGTGGACTTAGGCTGCGCGGGCGCGGCCCCGCTGTCGGGATCGTCCGAGGATGTCACCGGGGCGACGGTCTGCGTCTGTCCCTTCGTCTCCATCCCGCGGCGCTTCATCGACGCTGCGAATTTTGCTGCCTTGTCTTTGGGCACACCCAACTTCTCCAGAGTGCTCTGTTCACTTTCCTGCCCGGCGGCGGCAGGTGATCCGGTTTCGCCCGCTGCGGCTCCGCCGTCTCCTTCTCCCGCGGGTGCGCCTCCCTCGGCGAAGAACTGGAGCCAATTAAGATTTTTCATTGAGGATGCCTCCATAATTTTTCTGCTTTGTTTCGGCTCAAGCCCGGCGGAGCGACCGCCTTTGTCATCCTGCCATTATTATAAACAAGCCCGCTCGTTTTTCTCTACGGCACTTTTTGTAGGAAAATTAAAATCTCCCCGAAAACTTTTCGGGGAGATTCCGCTGTTGGTCAATTGTTCCACGGCGCGTCTTCAAAGTCGAAGTATGCCGATGTGGATTTTACGTCTGCGTTCACGTCGTATGCGTAGGCTGTGGCCAGTGCGTCCTTCTGTCTCGGGGTAAGGTTCAGGCTGTCTACGTAATCCCATATCTTGTCCCGCTTGCTGTTCTTTACATAGCGCGTCTTGCTCCCTTCAACAAGGTCTGCCGGGAAGCTGCTTGCTCCGTGACCGTCAATGGCGTTCCAGTAGTCGATCTTGCTAATGCCGCTTGCCGCAACATAGTCGTCATAACGGTGCGCCTGATTGCCTGTGACAGAGTTCATTCTCGTGTCTCCGCCGATCCACTCGTAACGGTATGCGGTGTTTGCTGCCTGCTCCGGTGTATCTCCTGCGTACTTGATGCGGTAGTCGTACACTTCCTGCTTGCTGATCTTGCCCGCGTTGTACGCCTCCCTGATACCCGTGAAGCTGTCGCCGCCCGCCGAGATACCGGTCTCTTTTTCAAGCTTCCACTGCATCAGTTTGTCGTGTGCCGCTTCCTTATTGCTTGCGATCTCCGCCGGCATCTGCTTCGTCACATCTCCGTAGCCGTACTTTGCCTGAAGCTCAAGCGCCCGGGCTTCGCTGATATTGCCGTTGATATATTCGTCGTCGATATTCCAGTACGATATACCCGTTACCTTCTCGCACGTCCACTGTTCTACCAGAGTATCCGCCGCCTTCTCCGCCTTGCCGCCGTATTTCTGTAGCATGTCAAGCGCATCCTGTTTGGAGATTGTCGCCTGTGTTGTGTCTCCGCCTTGGTACCAGTCGCGTATTTGGTTCTTCACGTCGTTCTGTATCTTAGTTTCAAACACGCCGTGATCCGTCAGCTCCTTGACCAGTGCTTCGTATGTCCCGGTGTCGCCCGCTCGCACAGCGTCGTATACCTCTGACATCTTATCGCTGCTGCTCCCGTCGCCGTTCCAGTCGTTGATGATCCAGAAAGCTTGGTCTGCATCGTCAGCCGCCCCCTGCTTCACAAGCTCATCCATCGCCTGTTCATCGGTCATAAGCCCGTTGACGTATGCGTTCTTGATCTCGCGCTTGCTGTTCGGCTTATACACTGTGAGCTTCACGCCCGTCACATTGGAAAGTGTCGTGTTCCAGATTGCCGCCATGTCGCGGGTGAAGTTGTACAGTGGCAGACCGGTGAACTGTGATACGCCCTTGAGGATGTTTGCGAGTTTGCCATAGCCGGTCATGTTCCCGTACTGTGCGTCCTGCTCCTCAAGCTTTCCGGTCGCAAGCTTCAGGCACTCTTCCATAATGCGCGCTGCTTTGATGAGATTCTTTGCTCCTTCCAGATCCATGCGGCTGACGTCGTCACCGGTCAGCAGGGATATTATGTCCTTTGCTCCCGGCAGCTTGTTCAGCAGGAACAGCTCTTGAAGCAGCGGCTTTTCATACCACTTATCTTCCGCCTCGCCGAAGAACGCCTGCGCCCACTTCTGAAGGAATGTCTCATAATCATCGTCGTCTCTGAACGCATCCCAAAGCGATGCTGCTATCAGGTTGCCGACGCCGGACGCCGCATATATGGCTATGGTCTTTGCAAGCTTTCCCTTGCTGTGCTGCAATGCTGCGGCCTTGTTGCCGGTGCGTCTCGCTTCCGCCTGATACTCTGCGTACGCGTCCAGCATGAGGTTATAGCTCAGCGTCGGCTCTGCCATGAACGATGTTGTGATTGCCTCCATCGTTCCTTGCGAGCGCATAGCTTGGCTGCGTGTCATGGTTGCGTCGACCACCTGTGTTTGGTATATGACTTCCTGGAATCTGTCTGCCGTTGCCTTGTTTAGCTCCTCGCCGCGCAGTTTGGTTTTCTCCTGCGTCTCCAGCTTGCAGGCTCGCCAGAGCGCGGACCATGTCACACTGTCGCCTTTCTCCGCAAGTATCATCGTCTTGTCGGTGACTGAGTCGACCCAGCTTTCAGTGTGCATGATCTGTGATCTCATGCTACGTCCTATGTCCGTGCTGACAAAGCCCAGCCCTTTCCATGTCGCAATGCCGCTGTACTTCTCCATCTCCGCGGTGGACGCCTTATGTCCGCCTGGCTTGAGCGCCGCAGCAAGGTACTTGGGGTCGATAGCCATAGCCGCGCGGACGTATGCAGTAGGCTGCTGTATCGCGACGCGGATGTTTGCGCCGACAGCCGCCGCCTTGTACCGGGACACCATGCGCTTTGCGAGCTTGTCGCTCTGGCTCGTGCCGCCCTCGCGCACCCCGTTCAGGTCTTTGATGAACTTCGTTATGTACGCCTTTGCTGCGTTCCCGTATGCTGTCTCAAGTGAGAGCTGGACCGTGTCGGTGTACACTCTGCCGCTTGCCGTCTTGGTTGACTCCTTGTAATTGTACCACTTGATCGCATCGAGCAGCGGCAGGGCGAGCGCGTTGTACTTCGCCATGTCCGCCGAGTGGTTTGTGAATACCTCGAAGATATCACTGACCACCAGCGCATTGTTTGCTTTTACGTTCAGGCTCTTGGTCTCCGACATATTCAGCAAGCGGAACATGTCGTTTGCTTTCGCCTCCGGGTCGACCGCCTTCAGCACGTTCGCATCGGAGACTATTGGGAAATAATTTGCCTCGCCGAACGCTCTGTACCCGAAGCGCTTCATGCTTACCTCGTTGCCCCACTCGCCGCATATATCGACCATGAACTTCTGAAGCTCATCGGCTACCTTGCGCTGCTGGTTCGTGAGCAAGCCGTCGAGCATCGCCAGTTCCTCAAGCGTGGGTTTGTACTGTTCCGTCTGCGCTATGTTGCCTTTGCCTATCCCGCTCTGCTGTATCACACTCACCTTGAAGCCGCCGCCCATGATATGCTGCATGGCCTGCGGGCGCTTCACGAGGCAGTGCAGACTCATGAGCTGCGCCGTTGTGATCTGTACGGTCTTGTTCCCTATCTTGACATTGTGTACTTTCTCCTGCCACTCTCGCGCTTCCTTGGCGGTGTATAGCTTGTTGGTGAAGTCTATGATCTTCTTGGAGTTGAAGGCCATCTTGTCCCAGCCCTGCATCAGCCCCTTAAAGATCGACCGTGCGCCGTCGCCCAGCTTCTTGAAAGCGTAGTACGGTGTGGCATTGTCCCACTGGAAGAAGCGTCCCGCTCCGGTCGTCTCCTTTGTCTGCTCTCCGAGTGCGTCCATCTCGGTGATAGTCTTCTGCGCCACCTGCTGCACGCTGTTGTACTGTGCGTTTGAGAACAGCGTGTTCGCCTTGCGTATGCTGTGCGATATTGCCGTGAGCACCGCATCCAGCCTGCGCAGCTCCCCGGCCGGCATCTGGTTGATGGTGTACCCGCCGTCTCTGGTCGTCAGCCTTGTTACCTCGCTCCGGATGTCTCGCAGTTCGTCGAGTATCTCTGCCGGCAGGTCAAGATACATGTCCAGCGTATCTTCTCTTGCGTTCTCATTGTCCGCACTGTTGAGGTAATCGCGCTGATTGCGCAGCATCTGTTCAAGCTTGTCGAGCCGCTGGAGGAACTGCCTGTCGTTGTATGTGTTCTCCCCGCCTTGCAGTCTGCTCTTGGATGAGAAGTCTATCGTGCTCAGGAACTCGCCGACTACCTGCTTGAGCACTTCGGGCACGTGCTCCTTGTCGCTGTTCTTGAGCAGCCAGTCACTCAGCTGTTCAGCCGTTGCCGCTACTCTGTCCCGGTACTTCTTGATGTCTGCGCTTTCTCTCCTGCGCTCTGCCGCTTGCTGCGCCATGTTCTGGTAGTACTGCTTCGTCTCTGCTACCTTTGCCCACTTGGCTGCTTTCTCTTTCGCCACAGCCTCTTGGCGGCGCGCTACGCTCTCTTGGTACACCTGCTCTATCCTCGCGTTCTTCTCATCACGCAGCGCGTTGTAGCGCGCCGTGTCCTGCGCTATGCGCTTGTCGAGCCGTGCCTGCGCCCTGTCTGCCGCGGTCATTGCAGTCTGCCGTATCTCATCGCTGAGCACGGTATCGAGTATGTCCTGCGCCACGGCCTCGCGCATCTCGCCCATGTACCCGGCAAACGGATTGCCGTATGTGGGCTTCATCGCCTCGATCGTGTCAGCTATGTGCATGAGCATATCCGCCTGTGCCGTGATGTCCGAGGGGAACATACCCTCGCCGAACTCTTCCTGAAGCTCGCCCCATGCCGTGTCCACATCAAGTCCGTCCTCGCTCAGCTTGATCCTGCCGCGGTGCTGACGTACCCAGCCCTCGGGCAGATCGTTGAACGTGTCGTCCGTTACCCTGAGCTTGTTGTCCTTGAGGTAGCCGTACAGCTGCTGCAATGATTCTGCTTGGCTGTCGTCAATGACCGTCTGCGAATCCTGTAGAGCATAGTCCGCTATGGCAAGTGCCCAGTCCTTGACCTCGGTATAGCTCAGCTCGCTGCCCGGCGTCTGCACGATGTAGTCGCCCATCCGCTTGATTTCATCGGCCACCTGCTCCCGTGCCTTGGGATTGTGCAGCTGCTCAGTCAGGCGCTTGGCGTATGCGTCCGCGTCCGTCTTGCGTACCGTCTTCGCCTTGGTGAGCTTGGTCTGTCCCTTCCAGTAATCCAGCTGCTCGCGGAGCTTGGCGTTCTCCGCCCGGAGGTTTGCGTAGCTTTCCTGCCGTCCCTTGCGCTCCGCCGCCGTGTCGTCCGTGGTGTTATCACGCATAGAAGATTTGCCGTCGTCCTCGAACTGATTAAACGGCACTCCTCTTCGTTCAGCCACACGCTTCCCGGCCTGCTTGCGTTCTATGTATCTCGCTGTGTCGCTGGTGAACGATGGGTCGTATACCCCATCGCCTATCCACCCGCCGCTGCGCAGGTCGTCTACATCGATTCTGTTTCCCTCTATGAACGAGACATGCGTCGGGTATCTGTCTCTGTCCAGTATCGGCAGTACGCTTCCGTCCGTGAGTTCAACTGCCGGTACTCCGTCAAGTTCAGAAATATCCTCGTTCAGATTAAGCTTCGGGTACTTCTTCTGTAAGTCTTCATCCCGCTCGCGCATCGACGATTTTCCCTTGACTTCTCCGGTGGGTTGTGATATCTTGGATTCATAGGCAGAGTCTTTCGTCTCTTCACCGGTATTCACCGCGGAGTACATTGTAGACTCTGTCTTTTTCTTTCCCACATCAAATGTGAACTTTGATCCGTCCGGCATCAATACTCTGTGAACATGGTAATGGTTCTTGGTAGTGACAGTGATTGCCACCGCCATATTGCCGCGTACGCCATTTATAATCACAGGTGCAGCTATCGTCACAGAATCTCTAAGGTTTCCCTTGTGCTTCTCATGTGAGTCAATTACAATGCCTCGTTTTAATACTTTTGGCAATGCAGAAAAAGCGGCTACCTCTGCATCTTCGCTGAGATACTTTATTCCTTCTGCTATGTGCTTCGGCGTAAATTCAATGACACCAAAGCCCATTCGTTCAACCTTGTATCCTGTATTCTTTAGGATGTTTACAGCCCAGTCGCGAATGTTTCTGCCGCCTTTAGGCAGATTCGATGCACTTATTGTTGCAGCAGGTTCCATGTCATTCAGTTTATCCAGATTGTTTTTTATCTGGTTTTTGATCGTGCTGTTGTCTGAATCACTATTTTTGCTGTATGAAACCCCTACCCTGTTAGCAAAGACTGTGTCGTCGTCAGCTCCCTTTGGCTTCTTGGCGCGGCGCTCTTCGGCTGTCAGTGTGCGGCGAGCTTCAACATCTCGTGCTTCGATTTCCCCTGCCGTGTTGTAATACAAGTCTCTCGGTGTCCTGTCTGGGTACTTCTCTGCTTCGTGGTATCTATACATCAGCTCGCCGAAGTCGAACACCTTCAAGTCTCCGTACTTCTCTTCAAGGGCCTCGCGCCTTGCATCGTACTCCTGCCATTCCACCGGGTCTTCCTCGATCTGCTCCAGCGTATCCCAGTTGACTTTCCCACGCGGCACCGTTGGCGTCATGCCTTCCAAATCTGTCATGTCCCGGAAGAACTCCGGTTCGTTTACGCTGATGCTCTCAAGCTCGTTGCGTAGTTCCGCTGCGCGTCGTCTCTGGCTTCTCGTTCTGGTATCGTACCCGTTCTCAAGCTGTGTGTTCCAGTATGACGGGCTCGCCCCATCCGTGAAGCCTTCCCGTTTCTGTATGACATGCTGTATCTCATGCAGCACTACGTCAGCTTCTTTTCCGAGCAGGTTGTCGCTAAGCACGATGGTTCCGTCTCTGGGGCTGAAGTATCCCATGTTTCCATCAGGTAGACTATCGAACGCTATGTTCACTCGGTTCAGGTATGGGTATGCCTCAAACAGTTCGTCATGTTTCACGAAGTCACGGAGCCGATACTTCTCTTCCCATACAGCGCCTCCATATTCTTTTTCCAGCCGTGACATTTCCTGTCTCTCTGATTCAGACAGTTTCGCTCCGCCGTTGATCTCCGCGCTCCACTTCTCTGTCAGCTGTTGTAGTCTCCGGTATCCCTCTTCTTTCAGCAGCTGTGCGTCTCCGTCCCGGCGGAACTGCATACCGCTGTCGTCGATCTCGAAGCGCCACTTGCCGTCCATCCCCCTGAACCATCCAGTTTCTCGGCGTATTGTTTCTGCGTCGGTATCCCGCTCCTCCATCTGTTCCGCGCGGGCAAGCGCGTCAAGGTTCGCAGTCTTTGCATTGCGTCCTCCGTATGAGGCCTTGCCTTTTTTGTTATCGGAACTGCGGTTTGCGTTATTGGCCTTGGCCTGTGCGTTATTGCGCACGTTCTGCGCGGCGCCGGCAAGGGCGTTGTCCCACATCTGTTGAAGCTCCTCGGCGTACTGCATCATGGCCTGTGCCTCGGTGCTCCGTGCCTGCACTCCCTCAAACGCCCGGCGCAGCTTGGCCGTAAACTCAGCAAGCCATTCCCTGATCTGTGCAAACAGACCGGGGTTTTCTTTTGCCATTATCTGCGGCACCTGCGTGTTCTCAAGCATCATCTCGCAGCTGTCGGCTATGACCTCCTCGGCTGCGTCCTCCATCGAAAGTGCGCCGCCCTCGCGGTCTATCTTCCTCTGTGCCAGCGTCTCAATGTCTGTTCCGCTCTCTATGAGGTGCTGCATCACGAAGTCCTGAAGCTCAGTGTATGCCTCGGCGTTGTTCTCCCGGAGGTAATGCGTCAGCTCGTGCGCAGCAGTCAGCAGTATAGCGGACTGCTGCGTCGTCTTGGTTGCCCCGGCGTGTACGTCGAGGTACACCGTCCCGTTGCGGTAGAATCCGTTCGCCCCCTGGTACTCGCCGTTCTGTTCCTCGGACTGGTACAGTACCATGTCCACGCCCACGGCCTTGGACATCGTCTTGAGTACGCTCAGCTCCGCGTCACTCACCATGTCCTTTGTCGCCGCCCGGTATGTCATGCCCTGATACTGCACGCCCTTGAAACCGACTGCACCCTTGCTGCTCTTGCGCGTGACGCTGTTCTGTATGCTGCTGTCCTTGCTGTTGCGACCGGCGTCAAAGGCGCGGCTGAACTGTTCATCTGTGAGGATCGCCGCAGCTCCGCCGTCTCTCCTGCTCGCCTCCTGCGCCTGCTGCTTGGTAAGGGATGTGGACTTGCCGTAGATATCCGCTACCGTATTGAAAGCCAGCGCGTAGGTCTTCGGTTCTACCTGCTCATCAGTCAGCGCGTAGGTCTTGAGCATATCGTCAGCGTAGGCAGACGGGCGGAAGGCGTCGAGTATCCCCTGAGTGTCGGGGTCGAACACCGCCTGCCATTCCATCACGTTGGAGCGCTTGCCGTTCGGCTGTTCTATCGTCGCTGCCCAGCCCTTGTCCGTCTTGGTGAGCGATACCACGTTGCCGACCTGTCCCTTGTAGATAGCCTCCATCGCGCCCGTAGGCCGCGTCTGCTGCGCTGTGGTCTGCGCCCCTGTCTCTGTATTGGTCTGCGCTGGCGGTATCCTCTGCGTCTGCGGCGCGGGCGGTGCGGATGAATCTGTCTGCTCCGCTGCCGCAGTCGTTCGGTAGCGGTCGCCTCCGCTCTCAATGTCCCGCTCCACGTCGTGCGCATTGGTCGTCTCTCCCGCCGTGTTTGCTGCATTGGTAATGGCAACTGCGATCTGAGTGATTGCAGTATCGGTGTCGCTGTCCAGCTTATCCCCGGTGTACTCCTCGAACTTCTTGCGCAGGTTTTCGCTCTCAGCTATGCGCTGTGCCGCCTTGTATGTAGCAATGTCAGTGCCCAGGTTCTTTGCCTGCATCCAATTCCCGACATGGGTCTGCACACCGCCGCCCATACCTGCAAGGCCGCCGAGCAGTCCGTCATAGAGTATCTGCCCGTCGCCCCATACTTCCTGCCAGAATGTCTGGTCTCCGTCGCTGAGCTGGAATATCCTGTCCGCTAACGGGTTAAGGACATCCGACATCATTTCCTCTATGGCCTCGCCGGTGAATGCCTCGGTGAGAGTACCAAGTAATTCGCTGCCCGTCTTGGAAGACACCCAGCTGTTCAGTGATTTGAGCACTCCGTCACCGTAGCCTGTGCCCCTCCATGAGCCGCCGACGCCGCCCATCAATTCAGTCGCGACCTCAATGCCCCCGCGGGTAGCGCCTGTCAATATTTGCTTGCCGAGACTCTCACCCTTGTCCTCGGCTTCCTGTGCCCCGGAGCCGAATACACGTATGCCCATCATGGCAAGGCTGCCTTCTCCCGCTCCCAATGCGCGATCCATGGTCTGCTCGACGCCGGTCTTTTCAAGGTCAAGCACCAGCTTGCCGAGCCAGTTGCTGCTGTCTCTCATCACCCCGAAGGCTTCAGCAGTCAGCCCGCTCCCCGCGTTCTGTGCGAAGTTCAGCAGTGAATACACGGACGATGCATCCCCAAGCTCTCCGCGTCCAAGTTTTCCCCCGGTCAGTGCATCCGCTGTAGTTAATCCGGCGCTGTACATATCGAGCATATAGTTCGCCGCAGTGATCGGGATGTTATGCAGCATCCTCTCCCCGAAGTTCATGTCCGCGTACTTCTGCTCATAGTCCAATGCGTTGCGCTGCGTCCTGCTGTTCTCTATGCTGCCGGTCGATACCCCGTATGTTTCGGCGAGCAGGCGCGCTGCGTCAGTCTGAGGCTTCATGTATTCTGCTGTGTATTTTTCCGGGAGCTCATATTGTGTCTGTGCCGGTGCCGGGTGCTGGTCGTACAGCTGATTATAAAGCGCTGCATCGAGGGCAACGTCCTTGCCCCCGATCTTCACTGTCTTGCCGCCAGCCGCCTTGTATTCTTTCATGACATCACGGCGAATGCCGAGAGCATCTGTGCGTGTTTCGCCTTTGCGGTCTGCCTCATAGCGTTCGCCAATTTCTTTTGTCTTTGTCTCTTTCAGCAGATCCTTTCCGCCCTGTACCGCATTGAGCATCGTCTGCCATGCGTTGAAGCTGCCGTCCTCATTGTAGGCTACCATAGACTCTGACGCGGGCTGTTCGTATTGCTCTATAGCTTTCTGGTATCCCGTCCAGTAATCGTAATCGTCCGCGTCCTTGAACTGCCCGAAGTAATCCGCTTCGCTCTTCGTTGCATCGATGATCTTCGACAGTCCCGTGTCATTCTGTTTGACAGTATCAAGCAGCTCAGTGTAGTCGTCATAGCTGAAGCTCTCGCGGTTCTCCTTCAGCCAATCGGTCAGCGCACTGCCGCTGCTTCTCGCCGCCGTTGTTGCGGCCATGGTCTTGTCGTAAAAATCCTGCGCGTCTGCCTTGTAGCCAGTGTTTCCGGTTCTGGCATTGTAGCTGTCGTATATCCCGCTCACGTCAGATTCATACTGATTGTACAGGTGCTCAAACTCGGTGTACTTATTTTCATCCAGCGCAGTCTTGTTTCCATACCCACCAATCTGTTTAAGCAGCCGGTCTCTGCCGGCTGCTTTGCTGTCGTTGCTGGATGTTGTCTTTGTGGTCGAGCTGCTTGACGGGCTCCCGCTGCCCGTAGCTATCTGGTTAAGCAATTGCTCTCTGCCCATTGATATACCTCCGTTTACTTATAGAGCTGGTCGTGTATGTACTGCTGTGCTTGTGACGGGGTCATTCCTCCAAGGTCAGCGCCGGAGTTTGCCAGTGCATTGGACGCTTCCCATGCGTCGCTGCCGTTGCTCGCAACCCAGCTGGGGTCTTGCGCTGCGGCATGGATCGCATCGTCCAGCGTCCACCGCCCGCCGGGACTTCCGCTGTTGCCATATAGTCCCGACGCATATTCCCAAGTGCTTCCGCCCCATTCGCTTCCGCCTCCGCCGCCAGCCGGTGTATAGCCGGGCGGGTACTCGCCGGTCAGCGTATAGTACTGGTCTGCCGTGATCACGCCGCTGATGTACGCGGCTCCGGGGTTTGCCGCCGCCCATGTGGTTTGCATCCGGTTTGCTGCATCCTCGCCGTACAGTTCCGCGTAGCCTGAGAAGTCGCCGTACTTGGCGAGGTCGTCCGCCTTCTGCTGTGCCTGCTGTGCGTCCCACGCCTGATTGTACTGGTAGTCGCCGAGCGAGTCGCGGTACTGGTTGTACTCTGTGTCGCGCAGGTTAGCAGCAAGGCTGTACTGTTCCTTGAGCCTGCCGCCCTCGGCGGCGTACTGGTTGTATGCCTGACTGTACAGTTCGGGCAGTACATCATTGAGCCGCTGGAGGTACGCATCGTACTGCTGCTGCCCGACGGCGCCGCCGTAGCTGTTGCCGTAGCCGCCGGTCAGTGCGGCAGTCTGCCCCATGCTGTCCTTCATCGCCTGCCTGCCGAGCTGCTGGTACTTCTCTGCGTACTGCCCGTACAGCGGGTCAGATGCGTAGTCATACTTGAACGGCTCGCGGTTCGTGATCTTCTTGTAGAGGTCGTTGATCTCCTGATCGTATGAGCCGGAGTACGTGGGTGCCGTGGTCTCTGCTTTCTTCAGCGTCTCCATGGTCTTTGTGTATGACTTCTCCGCCGTGTTGCCCGCGCTCTGTGCCGGGGTCACGTCCTCCTTCGGCGCAGTCGCCTCCTGCTGCGTAGTCTGTGCGGCGCTGGTCACGTCCTCCTTGGGCGCGGTCTCCTGCGTCTGCCGCTTCTTCTCTTCGCTGCTTCCTGTCAGCATTGCTTCTCCCTCCTCATATCGTGTACGCCGTCACGTGCTCCGGGTACTGCTGTGCCAGCAGCTCATAGCCCCGGAAGATCGTCCGGTATATGTCCTCGCACCTGCGCTTGTTCCTTGCCGTCGGCTCGCACTGTATCCGTGCATACCCTTTGCGCTTACTGACCGTCGGCTGCAATGCTGCTTGATTGTCCAGGGCCGTAGCCTCCAGCGTGTGCATCAGGATAGATGCAGCGGCGCATACAATGTCGTGCCCGTATTCTCCCGCTCTCGCGTGTCCGTCCATCGTCATGCAGTGGTTGCCTGTGTCATAGCTTACTCGTATCATGACTCATCCCTCCGGCTGTGAATAGCTCTGGCTCTTGGCTCTGGTGTTCTGCACTCTGCTGTCCTCTTCTGTGTCGGGCTGGAGCTTCACGTCCTCGCTGCTCCCGCTTGGCTTCGGTGCCTGTCCGCCGTTGAATGCAGCGGCCAGCCCCTCTACCTTGTCCGGCTCGTACTTCGCCGTCAGTGCCAGCGCGTATTGCTGTACCTGCGCCAGCTTCTGCCGCATGGTGCCGTTGTAGTTTATCATCTGCATGACGGTGTCCTTGTTGTCGAAGTCCATCATGGAACAGCACGCTAGCGCTTGGTCCGTCATGTCCGGGTTGAAGAGGCCGAGCCTGTAAAACTGCAGGGCCATTTCATTTTGTGTGATCCTGCTGTAGCTGCTGCGCTTCGCCGGGCTGACCTTGATATCAAATTCGGGCAGGCGAGGATATATAACGCTCCCTTCCTGCTTCATCTGCATTTTGAGATTCTCGTTGCTGTATTGCACAAAGGTCTCCGCGCCGAGTACGCCGGTGATTCTGAACTGCCGGGGCATGTCATAGAACTGCCGTATAAGTTCAATGCACAGGTTAACTATGCGGCTGTACGCACGGTAGCTTGACCGGCTGGCGTCACGGCTTCCCTTGCCGCTCGCCTCCTGCAATGCTGCGATAGCCGACGCCGCTGTGACGCCGGAAGATATCACGCCGTTGCTTGCCTCGGTGTTGCCGCTGGTCTCACGCAGTTCGTTTATCGTGCTGGTGCGCATGTCTAGGTAGTTCCCGCTCAATGACTTGTAGTCTATAAGCCTGATACTGTCCTGTCCGAGGTTGCCGTTCACGTGTACTATGGGGTTGTCCAGATCCAGAAACTCCTTTTCGTTTATCGCCCCGTCCATTCTCTGGAAGTATCTTGGTATTGCTCCAACCATTGTGTTCTTCAGGAACGCAGTCTGCATAATATCTATCTGCATCTGGCTGTTCTGGCTTAGGTCTATAAAGCCATAGCCGCACGGGCTGCCTTCGATCGGGAACAAGTTGTCAAACACGAACGGGTAAAGTCCGTGGTCGTAGAGCCCACGGTGTACCGGCTGCGGCGGCGTGGGCATCGCTCCCGCTCCAGGCATGGGCGGCATCATCCCGAGCGGCGTGCCGCCTGCTGCTTCTATCCCTGCCGGTATGTCTCCCGCTCCGGGTTCGGTTTGCATCTTCTGGCGCGTCATGCCCCCGACAGTTGCGATCTCTCCCGTGTACTGCTGGTTCGACACGGGTGCATCCGGCACAGGCTGTGTCCGCGCCGGTTGCTGCATCATCGCTGCCGTTTCCATCGCCGCCGCGCTGTTCTGCATAGCCTCCTCGTTCTCGGTGCTGTACAGTATTTCGTCGCCGACATACTTGCAGTAGTGCAGCACTGTCTTGCCGTCCTCGAACGACTTGTAGTACACGTCAATGACGACGGCCTTGTTCTCTGTTGATACTGCGTCGTCCGTCTGGAACTTCGCGGGTGTAAACGCCGAAGTCTTGAGCTTGTCTTTGAGCTGCGGGTACATCCCCTCCAGCGTGTCCTTATCCACCAGCGCAGTGTGGAACACATACTTACTGTCCTGTATGTCAGTTATCCCCGGCTCCCAGAAGATGTTCAGAATGTTCACACGCTTTATCGCTATGTCACCCAGCCCGTTGAGCTTGTCCGCATCCCAGTACACCTTGTAGATTCCCGTGCCCGTCTTGAGCTTTTGCCACTGGGTATCCGAGTAGACCTCCTCGAACTTGTTTGTCTCCAGCACAACGGGGATTATCTTTGACAGCATCCCTGCCTCCGCCACGTCGCCCGGTTCCCTTGCCAGTATGTTCGGTTCGGGGAATGCCTCGGTCGCGTCGGCGTGCTTGGCGACTATGACGTTGTGCAGCCACGCGCTCTTTGCTTCAAAGCCTGTCAGTCCCTGCGTCTGCTTTCTGATCTCCGCTTGGTTGCGCAGCTTCCACCAGTTTTCCGCGGCGATTGCTCTGCTCTCGACGCTTGCTTTGCCTGCCTTGTACTTCTGAAGCTCGACTGTAAACTTCCGCAGTCTCTCGCCATCCACCGGCAGCCCGCTCGATATGCCGGTGTCTATTTTCTTTTCGTCCATAATTACCTCCTGTTATCTCTTGCTGAACTGGTTCAGCGGATCTATGAAGTGTGTCTGCTTGTCTATCTTTTTGATCGGCGTGACCGGGCGGGACATGCACATGTATCTCCACTCATCACACACATGATCCTCAAGCGTCGTGTCCAAGTCCTCCGGTCTGTGCTTTGAGAACATCATCAGCGGCACCGTGCGTATGAATGCCTTGCAGTTCTCGAACACATACATGCGGCTGTATCCCTCTTCGTCGAACTGCAATCTGTAATGGCACTGCATCCATCCTGCCACCCGTTCATTGTCGCCGGGTGAGAAGTATATCCTGTACTTTGCTGCCGTCTCTGCCACGCTCTCGCCCCGGCTCGCATCCCATATGCTTGGGTCTGCCACGCCGTCTATGCGCTTGCCCTTGAGCCATGGATGCTCCCGCTCTATGCGTGCTATCTCTGCGAACTGCTGGTCAGGTGTCCAGCGCAGTCCCTCGTTCGGTGTATCCGTGCCGCCGTATAATTCGAGTATGCGGTAGATCACCCCATCGTAATCCACCGCCCACCATGCGCAGGAGAAGGGCTTACCGTAGCCGAAGTCGTATGAGCGCACGATGTTCCACCCGCGGCTGTTGCCTGCGTTGAGGTCGAACGCCGGTATAACGTGCGTCCATCTGTGCTGCGCCCTCAGTTCGTCCGGCGTCAGCTCGCAGCCGTGTTCCTTTGCCGTGGCCATGTCCGGCTCCGTGCGGAAGTCGTCGAAGAACATCCCCTCGAATATATCCCACTCCCCGTACCGCCATGCTTTGCGCAGCTTTGGCGGCAGCGCGTCCAGCGTGTTGAGATAGCCGGGGTCTTTCTCCATCAGCGCATAGTTGTCCGTGGGCAGCGCCTGTATGAAGCTGTATTCCTCCGGGTTCTCTTCGTCCTTGTAGCGTCTGTCGATGAACAGGCGCTTGACCCATTCGTGCCCGACGCCGCCGGGGTTGCAGGTGTAGTAGATGCGTTTCGGAAAATCATTGACGCCGCGCACACAAGCCTTGATCTTATCCATGCACTCTTCCGTCTGCTGCGTCGCCTCATCCACAAACAGCACGTCAACCTCAGTACCCTGAAAGCGCAGCGCGTCCTTCTCATTGTCACAGTACCGGAACAGTATCTCGCTGCCGTTGCGCAGCGTAATGGTTTTCTTCTGATCGTTGTAGCTTGCTATGCGTTCTGTCTTGTCCGGGTGGTAGCAGCGGAGCATTCCGCACAGCGGCTTGATGTGGTTCTCCCGCAGCTCCGGGTATGTTCTTCGGACTATCATCACCCTTATCCCCGCATACCGCAGGCACAGCAGCGCCGCCTTGACGCGCACTGCCCAGCTCTTCCCGCCGCCTCGCGCCCCGCCGTAGGCTATGTACTTGTGCCGGTCGAGCAGGAACAGCATCTGCTTATCGCTTGGCTTCGTAATAATTAAGTCTTGCATTATTCCGCCAGCTCCATGTTACTGATGCCGACAGTCAGCTGATTCTTTCCGCTGCTGTCTGCCTCTGCGGCCTCCCGCTCAAGCTTTCGGTTGCGCAGCTCCGCCGCCTGGCGGTCCAGCTCATCCCGTATCATGTGTATCTCCTTCACGTCCTTGAGTGCATCTGCAAGCAGCTTCACCTCTTTCGCGTCCGGTCTGTTCCGCGACATTTCATCTATCCGATCAAGCAGCTGATCGGCCGCGGAGAATACACGGCTCGCGCGCGTGATCGTGGCGTCCGTCGGGACATATCCAATGGGTCGCGCGTCCTCTTTATGTGAAACCTCTTTCCCGGCCTGTGGCGTGGCGTCCGTGGTGTGGTGTTGTGGGGTTACTGTGACGACTGCTATGCCCAGGCTCTGCCGGTACTCTGCGCGTGATGCACTCCAGCCCTCGCGCTTGGCTTTGTCCTTCATCGTGTTAAAAGATACCCCGCGCGCTGCTGCCAGTGTTCGCAGCCCCATGTCCCCGGTGACGTATTCATTTCTGATTCTGATCCAGTCCGCCATGCTTTCCACCTCCTTGCATTAAGTATAAACAAGCCCGCTTGAATTTCTCTACGGCACTTTTTGCTGGAAAATTAAAAGCGCCCGGTTTATTTTCCGGACGCTTGGTTGTATTTCCCCATCGTGCTTTGATAGATCGGGCAGTTTTTATACGGGCCGACGCAGCAGTGCCCCATGTGTTTGTTCTTCGCTGCCGACGATGAGAAGTGCATCTTCACCTTCATGCCGCTGGTGAATCCCTCGCACACTATCTCCTTGCCCTTGGCGGATTCCCCGAGGAAGAACGGGCACTGCACATCAGCCGCCCGCCAGTTCTCCTTGTACCTGCTGCCGCTCATGCAGTCACCCCCTGCGCAGTGCAGCGGCGCACAAGCTCAAGCCTGTGCGTGAATATAATTATCCCGTCTGCCATCATCTCCCCGCCCTCCCGTCAAAGCTCATCCAGCGCAGCGAGGTCGAGGAAGGTCTGCTGTGTGAAGCCGTAGTCCTTCGGTGCCGGCGCCGGTTCTTCCTGCCGCCTGATCTCCTCGCGGGTCTTCGGCGGCGCGTTCAGGTCCGCGCGCAGCCGCGCCCGCTCTTCCGGTGAACGCTTGTCTTTCACTCTGTCGTACTCGATCTCCGTCAGCTCACCTCGGAAACCACAGATGCTGCACGCACCCCGGCCCCCGCGCTGGCGGATGGGCGGGATGTCGTGCAGGGTGAACAGCGTGTTTAGCTTCCTGTAGCAATCTGTGCACAGGTGGTCATAAACCATGTTGCTTTTGTTCTTCATGTCTCGCTCCTTTCTGCGGCGGGCTCTCCGTCGCTGCTGCTTATGTCTGCTGCTTTCTTCTCCGGCAGGATGTAACGGATGTACTGAGGTGCGCCGCGCTTATACTCTGCGCGCTGGATAAGCTTGCAGTTGCGGGGCACTCTGATCTCGGCGTCGCTCACGGCTACGCGGTCTTTCGGCTGCGGGCGGATGAGATTGCGAGACGATACGAACTTCTTTGCGTTGAGCGTCCCGCGCACCTGGGCTATCAGGTACTCTGCTATCGGCATATAATCCTCCTGCTTGCTCAGGGGCTTGCAGTATGTGCCGCCGTGTCCCCACTTCATGCGGACGATGTGCTCGCATGAGGCCGGGACTATCAGGTGATGATGAACACGCACGGTCTCCTTTGTGTCGCCGTCCATGTCGGATGTAATCGCTATGTACTTGAGTTCGTCGGCACGGCCTTCCTTTTCGAGGGCGCGCTTCACCCTGCGGAGATAGTTCGCCATCTCCTGGGCGGCAGCTTCACGGATGCAACGCAGCTGATCCTCTTCGGGCAGACTGTCGTAATCCGGGGCGGCTTTCCGGACGGAGCGTTCGAGCTTTTTGTATGATGCATCGGAGTAGTCAAGACCGAGGAGGATATCTCCGTGTGTGAAGTTCGCATTGATGAGGCGGGCGAGACGCTTCTTTGTGGAGTATTCATTCTGCTCCTGCTTCTTGATGCTGGATTCTTCCTTGCGTCTGTTGCGCCGGGTGCGATCACCGAGAACGAAGTACTTCGTCTTCTCGCCGACCTGCCCGGCTTCGTATGTTCTGACTACCCAATATCCGTCCTTCATGGTGCTCTCCTCTTCTGTCTATTAAAGAATGGCGGATTACTTAGGCTCTTACCGAGCTCGCAAACGCGCGTGCGCGCGCGTCTGCTTTTTCAATATCCTCCGCCTCAAAACTGTGCGGTTTTATAGTGATTGTGCTGTTATTCCCCGTGGAACTTTGTGCATTTTGCCTCTTGATTTTTGTACGTACATTGTCGTACAAAAATGGCACATCAGAAATATGTGCAGCCCGCCACGGGCAGAAAGGAAATTTCAATGAAT
>ERZ779889.1374-NODE-1374-length-24500-cov-9.401636_pt1 | contig 24500 bp, 31 predicted proteins | sample MGYA00511030_ERZ779889 | MGnify/ENA primary metagenome ERZ779889 (study PRJEB29588, sample SAMEA2160616) | human gut metagenome | biome: human gut; feature: human-associated habitat; material: faeces | place: Denmark | collected 2008/2010 ...
AAAACGCAGAATTATAGCAAAGTCACCAAATTGCTAGTTAAGCCAAAATCTTTATCCGCCATTTCAGCCTCATATCCTTTTTTCAAATATATGACAGCTACCCAATTTGTATCAATTGCTCCAATCAACAACTCACACGGAGATGCACCTATATCTAGTATGCATCTGATAGTATGCATCTGAATTTATAGCGCTGGTATTGTACTTCAAATTCGTTTAAATCAATTTTTTTATCTCGCATATCCGATACCAGATAACGTAAATTCGATAAATATATAGCCATTTTCAGTTCTCCTAATGTTTAAAATAAAAATTCTTCTTCAGTAACTTATAACCTTCTCGATAAAGCAGAATCAAACTATCTCCTAATCGTGCTAATTTCGCCGGTTCTATGATCCATTCTTTATCATCTGCCAATGTTTTCGTTGTATTAACATTACTTGTTGATACACTTTTCTTTTTGGTTGGTTTATATCCGATCAATTTTGCAAAATAATCCTGTGTTTCTGTATCTGATGCTTCTAAAATGACTTTAAATGAGAAGTTGTTCATCATAGCCATTCTCTCAGCTTTACCATACAACAAATCAATATCAGCCATTGACTGTGTTAAAATCATAATTCGAACATGTTTCTTTCTCAGCTTCCTTAATGCATCCGTAATTTCAAGTTTTCCTAACGAAACAAATTCGTCTAAACAAAGCAGAATATTAGACTTACTTTCATTTGATCTTTCCGAGAAAAATTCTAAGCATTGAGCTGTAATCAAATGTAATAATGGTGCATATAGTTTTAACTTACTATCATCAATCACAACAAATACGTTCTTTGTTTCCAGTTTACCTGGATCAAAAGATTCAGAACCATCAACCGGTCTACTTATACTTTTTTGAATTGTTTCATTTGTTGCGAATAGTTTTATTACTGCATCACATGCTTGTTTACAACCAGATGTATTCTGTTCAGATGCTCCTTCAAACGAATTGATATACTGAATCGCATCCTGATTTTTTGTTTCATCAATCCTTGAGAATAAATCCTTCCAGCTACTTTGGAATACCATTTTACAAGTATCTATAAAATCATATCCCGCAAAATAGAACGCTATGAATGATGCCGTTAGAATTTTTCGTCCTTCGGTATTATAAAATTGACTAGCATCACTAAATTCGTCATTATCGGGCATCATCAAAAACGCCAATTGTTCTAGTAACTCATTTTTCTTTGATTTCTCAGAAACATGATCAATTTGATAAAAAACATTATATGGAATATAACTATTACCAGGCTGATACACTAATTTATTTTCTATATTCACATTTTTGGAAATATCACCAGAAATATCTATAGTTAAACTTGTACCTTTCCATTTCAACAAGGTTGGAATCAATATAGCTGATGTCTTCCCTACCCCAGAACCTCCAAAAACACTAATATGTCCTTCTGCATTTGTTGGTGAATATACTACATTACGTTTTTGAATCCCAAAAATAATACCTTCCGCTGAATCTCTTGAACTTTCTTTCAATATTACATTTGTTTTATTGCCTTTTTTATATAATTCTTAATTATTGTAAATACCAAATAAACAATTGCCAGTACCAAAACAATAAGAATTATATTGTTCAAATTCTCTAAAATATCATTTATATTCGTCATTGCCATCTTCCTCTTGAATATTGGTGTTCAACTTCTATTTTCCACTTTTATCCTCTAAAATAATGTTATTTACCGTTTGTCTTCACCTTTAAAAAACGATGTAACAAAAAAATAAATAACTCCACATAAAACAATACTTCCAATCATAATACCCATCATCTGATTTACATTTACCACATTTCCATGAAATACCGGCTTACAATCAAGAGTGTCTCTTATTGCTTCAACCATTTCATTCGGATACTGTTTCCTCTCCATCTCGCTAAAAACTCCGTGAAGCATATGATTCTTAATCAATGAAGTGGCATATGTACTTGGAAGATACGACAACACCTTTTGAAGCCCTGAGCCAAAATTTGAAATTGGCATATAAGCGCCACATATAAATCCATATCCTGCACTGACAATTGTTCCCACAGCCGAAAGCTGTCCCTGTGTTGTCAACGGAAAGCTAATGATACTTGAAATTGTACTTCCAAAGAAAACAAGCAATATCATATCAAATAAAACCCATATTACATCTGCTATATTCATATACCATCCCATTTTAAATAAATATCCCAAGCACAATATGAATGCAAGTCCATTGACCATCAAAGAATTAACAACCGTTGAGAGGAAATATCCTAAATAAATTTTTCGCTTGCTGACCGGTGAAACATCAAAATCTTTCCTTGTTCCATTTGCCTTGTCTTGTACCATAGTCAGATTTACACAAAATGTTACAGTAATACAGCTTACTGCCAAAAGTGATGCTGTTAGCTGTGCAGCCACGGTTCCATTAATAAGTTTATCCGAAATCGTGATCATATCTGGAATGGCTGACGTAAAAGAATCTCTAAAAACATTCGCAAGAAATGTAGCATACAGAACAATCAAAATGACAGGTGTGATCATAGATGTAAACAACATACCTTTATCTCTAAAAAACAGTTTCCTATTTCTGTTCATTAATGCCAATACTGTTCTCATCAGCGCTCACCTCCTAGCTTTTTTCCTGTAACCGCAAGAAACACATCATCCATGCCACCTTTTACAACTTCATAATCCGTAAACAGCTCCTGATGATCAATAATAAGTTTCGTTGCTTCCTTCGTATTTCTTACTTTTATCTGATATCCGTCACGTATTTTTTTATATTCTCTATTCAATGTTTTAATTTCATCTTCAGAAACACCATAAACTGACACTATATCTTGCACATAATTATTTTTAAGTTCAAATGGTGTACCTTGCGCAGCGATACTTCCTTTATCAAGAATCACAACATACCCAGCATTAGCTGCCTCTTCCATATAATGTGTGGTCAGAAATACTGTCAAATTTTCAATTTTCTGAAGTTTCTCAATAACATTCCAAATTAATTGCCTTGTTTGTGGATCAAGTCCTGTAGTAGGCTCATCAAGAATCAAAATTTCTGGTCTATGCAACAATGCACGAGCAATATCAATTCTTCTTCTCTGTCCTCCCGACAGTTTTCCTACAGGTCTATTTAAAAACTCATCAAACTCAAGAATCTCAACCAGCTCCAATAATCTCTTATCAAAAGCATTACCTGTAATACCGTACAAAGCAGCTCTGCTCATTAAGTTTTCTTTCACTGTAAGTGGTTTATCAAGCACACTATCCTGAAACACAACACCAAGCATCCTTTTTGTCTGTGCGCCGGCTTTGTCAGTTTCAATTCCATTTACAAGAACACTTCCACTATCTTTTTTCAACAGTCCACAAAGAATAGAAATGGTAGTACTTTTCCCTGCACCATTTACTCCAAGAAATGCAAACAATTCTCCTTCTTTTACACGAAAACTCAAATCATTTACTGCTTTTACTTCGCCAAAGCTTTTATTCAAATGATTGATTTTAATTATATCTGATACCATATTTTCTCCTTTTATTTTCATTTTCCTTAAATGCAGTAACATACATTCAAAAATTGTCCGGATCCATGCCTTTCAATCTTCAAATCATATTAAAATAGCATTCATATAGCTTATTAGAATATGGCATGGAGCAAAGATCACCGCAAAAATCAACAACAAAATATTGCCACTTATAATACCACTTTCAATAAATAATAAAGACGGAATAATTGATAAGTATAAGGACTTTCGTATAGAATCCTCTTTCCAAAATATAATCCATCCTAAGCAATACAATATTACAAGTATGACTCCCAAAACTAGATAAACCGTTTCTCCTTGTTTAAACCAATACCCTTTATTCATAAAAGGGATTATAAGAAACATACTAATAAAACAGCCGAATCTAGCAATCTGTTCAAGATATCCAACTAATTTATTCTGGTAACGATTTTCGAATCCATCTTTACATGTTATCGCAAAAACAATATTAGGAATCAAAATCAAACAATAAAAATCAATCCCCAGTAATTCAAATACCTATTCATTGTATGTTAGTGGAAATAATACTTTCTCTACATCCGCATAACATAATGAAACATAATACTTTCCACTTGGTACTTGTGATACCGTTGCACTCAGTAGTCTTCCCTTTGGTGCTCGTGTTTTCTTTATCTTTACTAGACCAATCTTAGGAAGCTTGACCTTATTTTCATAGAGTTCAATATTTCCATTCGTATATTTCGTTGTATACGAATAACGATGTGTCTTCTTCGATTTGAATCTAGGATATTCTGCTTTTTTCTTAAAGAAATTGATATAGGCCGTATCCAGATTTTTTACACTTGACTGTAGAGCAATCGAATCCACTTCCTTAAGCCATTCATATTCTTTCTTTAAAGAAACTAGATCCTTAGCACATGCCGTATAGTTTAAAGTGATTCCATCTTTTTCATAGGCATCCCTACGTTTTGCCAGGTAATGATTATATACAAAACGAGTGCAGCCAAAAGTCTTGGCTAGTAATATTCTTTGTTCTCTGTTTGGATACATACGATACTTGAATGCCTTTTCCATGATGATTTCTCCTTATTGATTCGCTATTTTCTTTTTTGACTTCTTATATACTCTATAATCTGTTCTTCTGTATTTTCAGAAACTGTAGCTACAAAATAAGAAGGATTCCATAGATGTCCACCCCATAACTTGGATCTTAGATCATCCCCAAACTCCTTCATCAAGAGTCTGGCTGATACACCCTTCATAGCTTTTATAATATTTGGAATGTAATGCTGCGGCGTACAATTGATCAGCATATGGATATGATCTTCCTCTATATTCATTTCCAGAATTTGAAAATCATTATCCTTTGAAATCTGAGTCAGCAGCTCTTTTAATTTTATTGCGACCTGTCCATTCAAGACATCACGACGATGCTTTACACACCATACGATATGATATTGTATTGAATAGACATAGCCTCTTCCTTTAACAACTTCCATATGTTTTTACCTCATCAATATTATAACATATGTATATATTCAAAGCACTATACTTATCATTTATTTTTAAATTATTTATATAACATCTGCTAATCTAATTCATCTCATGACTAAAGTCACGAGTGTTCTTAGATTGCATTATAAAGTTCAAAACACCCTCCAATCTTCCCCCTAGGCTTCATAAAATACGAAGCGTTTCTGTACAAGAAAATGAATACAATGTCTTAAACTATACTCTTTTTTGTAAAAAACGCATATTTTGACATAAAAACGGGCCGTTTTCACCTAAAAGTGGTGACCACGACCCATTTATTGTACTATTTACTATGTTCTTCCTCATTAATTGTGGCATCAATCATTTTCTGTGCCCAAATCGGATATATATCACGAATAAAGTGAACACCATCTGCCTGATAATATTCTGGATCTCCATCATCTGTAACACTCGTTACATCAATGTATGTCCAGCCATTCTTTTCGCACATTGCCTTAAGCTGTGTATTATATTCATTTGCCCTGTCCCATCTAGGATTTTCAGCCAGAGTTTCAGCCGTAGGCGGAATAATGGAATTAATAAACACATGAGCTTTTGGAACTATTTTTAATACTTCTTTCACCTTTTCTTCATATAAGTCTGCATAGGTACCGCCTTCTTTTTTAAGGTCCAACCCCATATCATTTACACCATATGAAAAATATAGATTTGATGGATTGATTTGCTTAACTTGATCATTAAAGTCCGTAATATTCAAGATTGTATTTCCGGCAGCCGCAAATACGTTGTTCCAAGGTAAAAATCCATAGGAACCAAATCCATAAACACGTGAATCTCCGTACAATGCATAATCATCAAACATAGAAAATACATCGATTTTTCCTTCTTTGATCAAAGTTGTTTTTTCTTCAATTCTTTTGTTTGTTAATTTCTTAGACAGTTTTTTTGTCTTAAGCGCTTCCTGCTCTTTAATATAAGCAACCCCTTCGTTCGTATGTTCCTTTGATGTAAAGGTAACTATCAATAAAATCACAACTAAAAAAAGAACTGCTCCAATAATAATTTTCTTCTTCATTTCCTATCCCCTTCGATGTGATTATAGCACAATAAATTCAGTATCGTTCATAATTCATCTTATTTAAATTTACCATAAACAGTGCTCCAATTTTATGCTACAATCAAGGCACGGAAAGGGATTTTTAGGTTAAGGGGAAATGAAAAAGAATATATATACTATTTGTAAAGCAATCGTTTTAATTTGTCTTATTATTCTTGTCGCATCCAATTTCAAAGTGGATAAAGATAGTAAAGCGTCTATGGAAACGGTACAAAATAAGACGATTGAAAAAGTAAATCTAGATGGATTTACACAGTTGGATAACTTAAATATAAAGAGATTTTTAGGCTTAGATCCATCGCAATACGATGGTAGCGTTTACTATAAGTCAGATGATGCCATGTCAGCCAGAGAGTTTATTATCGTTAAATTTAAGGATCATTCTCAACAAGATGCATTTAAGGAAACAATCGAAAAACGAATCAGCTCACAAAAAGGAATTTTTGAAGGCTATGCACCGGATCAGGCAGAGTTATTAAAAAATGCCGTTATTGATATTCATGGCAATTATGCGCTTTATGCAGTAAAAGAAGATGCAGCTACAATGAATGATCAGTTCTTAAAGGCATTGAGTGAGGGGGAATAAAATATGGTATTTACGGATTTATTATTTTTATTTTGTTTCTTACCCATCAGTGTTCTACTCTATAAAGTCGCAAAGAGCATTAAGATTCAAAATATTCTATTAGTTGTACTTAGCTTATTGTTTTATGCATGGGGCAATCCTGTGCACGTCATACTTTTGATTCTATCTATTTTATGGAACTACTTTACAGCACTTGAATTAAATGAACAGGAAGATGAAAAAGCACGCAAAATCATTTTGATTGTCGCCATCGTTGTTGATTTACTATTATTAGGTGTCTATAAATATACTGGTTTTGTGATGAATATCCTTCATATTCAATCAAGTATTCAAATTGCACTTCCAGTCGGACTTTCATTCTTTACCTTTAGTGAACTATCTTACTTATTTGATGTATATAACAATAAGAGTGAACCACAAAAAAACTTGATTTCCTATTCATTATATGTAAGCTTCTTTGGAAAAATCAGTATGGGACCCATCGTCTCTTATCATGATGTGGAAGCACAATTAAATGATAGAACTGTATCAAAAGCGCAATTTGCGAGTGGTGTTGTTTTATTCAGTAAGGGCTTGATCAAAAAAGTCTTATTAGCGGATCAATTGTCTTATGTTTACTCTGTTTTACAAAACAATCAATCTGTTATGGGCGTTTGGCTTTTGGCAATTTGTTATATGTTGCAAATCTATTTTGATTTTTCTGGCTATTCCGATATGGCCATTGGATTATCGAGATTCTTTGGATTTGATTTTGCGCCAAACTTCGAACATCCATATACAGCCATATCTGTACAGGACTTCTGGAGAAAATGGCACATTTCTTTATCAAGATGGTTTAGAGATTATTTATATATTCCTCTAGGAGGAAATCGTGTTGATCAAAACACATATATTCGTAATATTTTCATTGTATGGTTTAGTACAGGACTTTGGCATGGTGCAAACTGGACATTTATTGTCTGGGGTATCTATTATGGAGGCTTCTTATTGTTAGAAAAGTTCTTCTTAAAAGAAAAGTTAGAAAAACTTCCAACATTCATCTCACATATTTATACACTATTTGTCGTGTTGATTGGTTGGGTATTCTTTATGAGTCCAAGTCTAGGCAGCGCTTTTTCTGTTATTGGAAAAATGTTTGGCATCGGTGCTAGTGCATTTGTTGATAATCAAGCGGCCTTTATGTTTAAATCATACTTGATTCTATTTATACTAGCCATTATTTTCAGTACTAAAGTATATGACAATCTACAAATCTTCTTCTACAATCAATTCAAAATGAAAACTGTATATACAACATGGGCTGTTTATATCATCATGTTGATTATTTGTATCGCATTTATCGTAGGTGGAACATACCATTCCTTCCTATACTTTGCGTTCTAGAAAGCCAGGTGAAAAGTTATGAAGCAGAAGTATTCAGCCATTATGGCTTCTAGTCTTACAAAAGTTATCAGTATTGCCGTTGTCGTCATCATGATTCTTAATATTGTCATTCCTGACCACAAACAATCAGAAACTGAAAACCGACCTCTACAAACATTTCCAGCTTGGAATGTAGAACATGTATTATCAGGACAATATGGTAAGGATCTAAACACTTGGTTTTCTGATCAATTTGTTTTTAGAGATCAAAATATTCACATTAAATACTTAATTCAAAAATTTACCGGTGTGAAAGAAATTCAAGGTGTGTATTTGACAAAGCGTGGTTTAATCGAAAAGACAGCTGAAGTCAACAAGGAACAATTGAATCGCAATTTAAATGCGATCAATACTTTGAAACAAAACTTTCCAGATTTAAATGTAGGTTTTATGTTGGCACCAAATGCCGTCAGTATTGAACGTGACAGTCTTCCTAAGTCAGCTGATGCCTTGGATCAAAATAAACAAATGGATGATATCTATAATCGTATTGATGATTCGATCAAAAAAATTGATGTGCGCTCTACTTTAGAAAAACATAAAGATAAATATTTATACTATAAGAGTGATCATCACTGGACATCATTGGCATCTTATTATTCATATCAAACATTAGCATCTTCATTTAAATTAGATAAAACAAAAAAATCGGATTATACAATCTACCCTGTATCCAATTCTTTTGAGGGTACTTTGGCAAATAAAACGGGCAGTCTAAAAATCAAAGATGAAATTGATATCTATGTTCCTAAAACAGAAACGGATTATGTAGTTACGGATGAATCCACAAACAAGAAATCGAGAACGATTTATCATTCTGAAGCTTTAGAAACAAAAGATAATTATGCCGTCTTTATGGGTGGCAATAAGTCTTTGTTCCATATCAATATCGATAATGATTCAAAGAAACATTTATTGTTGATCAAAGACTCATATGCGAATAGTTTAATTCCATTCTTGATTCCAGAATATGAATCAATTACGGTTGTAGATCCACGATATTATTTCGATGATTACACTCGATTGATCCAAAATGATTTAATTACTGACGTATTGTTTATGTACAATTCAAATACATTTGTACAAGATACATCCTTAGCCGACATGTTACAGACACAATAATTTAAGGGCAGGAAATTTAAAAATTTCCTGCCTCCTTTTCTTATGGCATACAAGCATATCCAAGATACGTAATAAAGTAAATCACATATCTAACCACACACTTCAAAATAAAATCCATAATCCGTATTTCGATAACTGTAATCTTCTAGCATTTCCACATTTGTATTCCAATCCACATATACAACTCTGTCCTTGCCCATAAAACGATTTAAACAATAGGTTTCAAACGTATTTCTTAAGCGTCTACAAAAATCCTTGATCTCTTCAATACCGGCCTCTCTATATGTACATGTAGTTACATCTAATGTTGTTAGATCATGAATATCCTTCTGCATGATTTCATAAACTGGATAACGACAATTCTTTTTCTTGGTTCTTTCATGATATTCATATACCGCATTCCCATATAGCTGGCAGTGTTTAAGATTTGTTCCACTTCTCTTTTTCTCTACATGATACACATCATATACGCTCATGACTTTTTCATTTTCAATCTGCGTATATACATAACGAGACAATACCTTTAAACAACGATCAATATTTCCAAAGCTGTTCTCCACTTCCTTGAACACAATATCATTTTTATGATTCCCTGTTCCCTTACCATTCTTGTCCTTGCGAGTCCCCTTATTAAACTAATGCATATACTTTTGTACACCTGCCACTGACTTTTGATTCATCATTTTTTTCTCTTAATTGTTCCATAGTTTTTTACCCTTAGATAAGCTTTCTTATCTTCCCTTCACTATGGAGACGTAAAAGTTTTTAATTTGGTTCAAAAAAATAAAAAAAGCATAAACAAATAATTTGCCTATGCCATTGATCATCAACGAATCTTTAAATTATGCGCATCCTACAATAGGAATCAAAACACCTAAAACAAACACAACTAACATCACTGCACCGGATGCATTTCTACCTAAATAGAATCTGTGAATACCCATCATTCCTAAGAATAATGCCAATAATGAGGCTACCCATTTTTTCTTTTCTGATAGTAAATTTTCATTCATTTTCCTTTCCTTTGACATCTATAGAATACTAAAGAATGAAATATATAAACCATTTCAACTCATTCCTACTCGCATTCTCAAAACCATGTCCACTATGAGCTGCAATATACAGCTTACCATCCATATTTAGATTAAGGGCAAATTTACGAAACGGCCCATTTGTCAAAGTCATGATTTTCTTTAAACAACTCGAATCCAATGTTTTAAGAGCCTCTTCTTGATCCCCACAACTTAAATTAAACTTCTTATCAAAAGCATCATTACCTGTTTTAATGGTTTGTTCATCCAATAAACTATGAGGATATATAGTTAGCCAAGTACTAAACTTGCAATCCAGATTGCATAACATCCATTGATCTTCATAAATTTGTTTCTCATTCTTCTCCCACAAACCAGTCTCATCACACAAAACTTCTATCACATCTGCAAGTTTAATAGTACATAACTCTACATCTAGAACTTTATATTTACCTTGTACATATCCACCGCCACTACAATAATCATGTTTAGGCAAAGGAATATTTGTATCACTTACATTCAGTATATGACTTTCTGGATTCATTTTTACGTCCTCAAAGAATTCATGTACAACATTCATATTCAATTCGTTGTCTTCTTTATCCTTGATCATCTGCCCTAAACCAAGAATCACACATCCAATAATAACTAAAACAAGATTACCACCAAACACAATACCCACTATCGCAATCAACAAGCCAAGTATTGACAACAATCTTTTTCCCATATCCTTCATCTCCCTTCACCACCATATTAACAAGCCCACAAATACATCTCAAACAAAGAACTAAATTTACCAAAATATAGACAAAGAAGGCCAATGATCACTGGCCTTCATTCATTAATTTTTCTTTTTCTTAAATACAGTTAATACCAACACGAATCCACTCATTAATAATAAAGCCATCCATTGACCCATATTATATGAGTATGCCGTATTCAAAGATTTCTTCTTTTCAGACTTAACATCTGCTTTCTTATCTACCTTTGAAGGTACTGGCTTTTCAGTTTCTGTACTAGGCTTCTTACCCTCTTCTGGCAACGTTGGTTTTTCAACGTCCGGTTTTGGTTTTTCTGTTTCTGTTCCAGGCTTCTTATCTTCTTCTGGCGTTGTTGGTTTTGTATCTGCTATTACCTCAAATTCAGTTGTACACTCACCATCTGTGTAAACCACACTCAATGTATGTTTGCCAACAGACAACGTTTCAAGATAATCCTTCTTCAGTGTAACAACAGTTGAACCGGAAACAGCAGTATATTTATCATTACCAATTAAAGTGCCATCAACCTTAACACCCGTAAATCTAGAGATTTCACCATTCACTTTGAAACCAAGATTCTTGCCACTATTCTTTGTCCAAGAACCATTAGCTCCCTCAATAAACTTGTAAGTTACTACAGGCGTAGGAAGTACTCTCTTATAGCCACAAACATTACAAGTATCATCCATATCATTATCATATACATGAACGGCTTTATCTTTTATACTGCTACAAGAAGCATCCGTACATTCATGCCAATGATTTGTATCATCACTTACCCATGCACCATAAGTATGTGTATGAGATGGAACCGGTCCTGTACCTTCATTAATTCGGATTTCTGCAGGAATATTAAACATATGATTTTTATCATCTTTATAACTCACCTTATATAATCCAGGCTTAAGACCAGTAATTTCTGTACCCGTACAAAAATGAACTTTCGTTTCTGTAGCTTCTATATATTTCATGTCCTCAGTGACACCAGTGATTCTTCCATCATTAGCACCAGGATATGAGGTATCAAAACCTTTTAATCCTGTAGGAGCTGGTCTTTGTACTGTTTCAATTTCCCATTTTGTTGTAACAGCATCCGTTGAACCATCATCCCATTTACCAGTTTTTGATGTTACCTTCACTGTATATGTACCTGCATCTTTTGCCTTATTGCCTTCAATTTTCATCATAACTGAATCATAACCAAGGACTTTTACTTCTTGTTCTTTACCGTTATACTTCAAGTTACGAGCTTTAATTATTGGCTTTTCAGGATCTGCCGTTAATGATGCAAAATCTGCATTAAATGTAATATCATCATTCTCCACTTTAAAAGTCACAAAATAAGGATCAAATTCATCTCTTTCCCACGGAAGATAAATACCATTTGCTTGCTGAATTATGATATTTTTATTGTAGTAACCCTTATTAGCCGTTAAAGTCGCAAAAATAGTTTCCCCTTCTTTTGCTGTAACAACCTGTCCTGTCTCTCTATCATGATTCTCCAAGACAACCGTTCCATTCGTTATTGTATCCGCAACCTTTACTTCATAGAGTCTTGCCCATTGCGCTATAAAAGCTGTATCTTGAGTGATTTTGATCTTAGTACCAGGCATCGCCCTTGTTTCTGTTCCATCCGCAAATTTGATCAACCACTCTTTAAAGTAATACTTATCAGAAGGAGGTGAACATGTTTTTCCTATTGGTGAATATTCAAAATCACGCACTTTATAATCCTCATCCAATTTTGGTATCTTCATAACTGCATTTTTCCCTTTTCCTTCACCCGGAGAGTATGTTATTTGGACCCGTTCTACTTCCGGTTCAGGAGGAACAACCGGTTTTTCAATCTTTTTCCACTTCGCATAAATATTTACATCGCTTATGATTGGCTTAGTAAAATCATGCTTTATTGTACACGCTTCATCATCATACCAAGCATCAAATACAATCGTTCCATCCTCATATGTTTTCAAAACTTCTTTTTCTTCAACAATTTCCCCACCTCTGACTGAAAACGGATATGAAATCAAAGTATTATATTTTTCATCTTGATGTGTTGTAAAATTAAACCATTTAATTGGATTTTGATACTTTTGTTCCCCATAACTATGAACATACTTATCGTTTTCTTGTACTATTGCATATACTTTAACAGGATTTCTATAAGTATACATAGGTTTACTATAAACATATTTAAATGTATATTTCCCGTTTGCATCTGATTTTACAAATTGAGTTGTCACATCATCGCAATGAAGTTCAAAATCCAAGTTTGGGATAGGCTTCCAGCAGAATCTGTAAAATATATTTCTCCCCAAAATGAATTATTCTCATTATTATTATTGACTTGTTGGCCTACATTTTTAAACGTGATAGTAATCGATTCTTTTTCAGTAGCTACAGCCTTTAAACCAGCCACGCTTACCGATGGCACTAACTCTAAATCTTCTTTTCTTTCTTCTGTATCTTGTACATCTAATTCTTGCGTTTCATCTGCATGTATTGCTGTTATCGGAGTTAAAGACAACAACATACTTAAAGCTAGACCAACACTTATACATCGCTTCATCATTTGTGTTTCCTCCTTTTTTTATTGAACCAAGTGGAAAATGCAGGGGTTTGATCCTGCATTTTGCGGCATTAGAAGCTACCGCCACCACCACCATACGTGTCGCCACTACTACTAGTGAATGTGCTACTTCCTCCGCTCGAACTATCATCATCGTCAGATTTAATTCGATTACGAGTTATCGTGTGATACAAGAAATAGTCATGAGACTCTTTCATCTTCAACGTATTTTTCTTCATATAGTTATGTGCCTTGTCTTCAAAACTAACAGAATGAAGTTGTTCACGCTTTTTACTAACCACAAAGACTGCACACACAAAACCTACTAGAAGACTTATTGGAACGCAGTACCATGGAAGCCATTTAAACGGCATATTTCCAACATCATAAGGCTTACCATTATGGGCCTTTTCTACAAACTTTTCGCAAAGACTACCAAACATTGTAAAAGCCTTCATGTACTTCTCTTTCTTAAAAGAAGGATCTAGCTTTTCACTAATATAACTAATTCCGGCATCCGTAAATGCTGTAATACCATAACCATGAGTAGCCATCCAGAACTTACGTGTTTCCATGTTGACCACTAAAAGAATTCCATCTTTATTTTTACCCTGACCATACTCAAGCGCTTCATACATCGTCATCGCATAATCAAGAAGTGCCTTACCACCCGTATCTTTTGTAGTCAATATTGCAACATCTAAACCTTGACGCTTACCAATTTGGGTTAAAGTATCATTTAACTCTTTTCTTTCATCCTCAGTTAATAAACGCGCATCATCATTCACAAATCTTAGTCCATCTTGTAATGAAGTAAGACCACTTAAAGCTTGCGCATACTCTTCGGAAAGATTAGGTGCTCTAGTAATATAGTCATCGCAAAGTCTTGCGTATGTTTCAAATGCATCCGCATATTTTCCACTACTTAAATAAGGCGCAAACTCACTACCAATCGTACTAATATCTTCTGACGAAATAGCTGTAGTACCTTTTCCATAAGTAGACATCCACCACTTGCGAACTTCCATATTGACAACCAATAAAGCACCATCATTACCATAGCCACGCTCATCATATTTTGCTTTTGCGTAGTCTTCTATGGATTGATCACCCATATCATCTGTAGTGATTATGGCAACATCTACACCTTGTCTTTCACTGATTTCAGTCAAAGTATCATTTAATTCCTGCTGTTCACTTACAGTTAATAAGCCTGCATTATCCTCTACATATCTTAGATCTTCACTCGCAAAAACCGGGAAGCACATCATAAGTGCAAGTAGAAGAGAAGAACATAAAATACTAAGTTTTTTCATAAACAACCTCCTACTTTCCCCAACTCAAAATCAATATTACGATATAAGTTAAAACACTTCCAAGAAGCGTAACCACTACATAGTATAAGTAAACTAGGCTCTTATTTTCTGGAAGATTCCCTACAAATTTACCCGTTTGACCATTCATCGCAAAACTGTAGTTTTCACCCTTCCACTTCGTATTTAAAATCCACACTGGATACAACGCATATTTTGCCGTACCATTTTGAATCTGAACTGCACTATCCTCACAAGTAACCGTGTCATACTTACCGCAATTGGTCATAAACGCATCTTCCGTAGACTTCTTTACACGGGTATTGGCACGATCAATACTTGAATCGGCATCCACATCATATTTATCGGCTAAAAACCCTGCTAAATAAGCCGTCTGAAAATCCACCGCATCTTTTAAGTCATAAGGCTCAATAGACTCCATCATATCATCTGGCATCTTACTCGAACCATCCACAGGAATGTTTTCAAATCTAACATGCCCCTTACGATATAAACGATAGTATTTGGTTTCCGTATAATCATATTCTGAGTCCGACCACATACGAACCTTTGTCGCATTATAACGAACCTCACCATCGGCATCTGCATCAAACAACCAGAAAGGAACATATACACCTTTGATTTCTTCAATATGATTTTCTGATTTGAATTCTTTAGGCAATAAAGTCTTACCCTTATAGTGCTGTTTCAAACCTTCCTTAGCCGCCTTTTTATCCAATTTAAACGGAATCACTAAATCTGGCTTTAAGACACCACCCAATTTTTCCTTTACGACAATCGGACTTCCACAAAACGGACAAGATGCAGCCGCCATATTTTCATCCGCAACAATTTCACCACCACACGAATTACAAACATATGTCAATAATCCATCAGTTTCATTTTCTGCCCACTCTTGACCTGGCTTCACATCCCACTCAAATTGATCTTCTTCCTCAATCTTTACAGAATCATATTGCTGAAGTGTTTCCAAAGAAAATTCTGTATCACAATAAGGACACTTCATCTTCTGAAGTTTTGTATCAAACGAAATGGAACCATTACAACAAGGACATTTAAACTCTTGTAAAGTACTCATAATTAAAACCCTCTACTTTTCTATGTCATTATCATCAAATGGGTCACCACACTCCGGACAGAATTTAGGTGGATGATGCGGATCCTCAGGTTGCCAACCACACTTATCACAACGATACAACAGTTCATGTGCCGGTTTTTTTGCACCACACTCTGTACAGAATTTACCCTTATTTACAGTACCACAAGTCGGACAAGCCCAACCCTCAACACTAGGCTTAGGCGTTCCACACTCCGGACAGAATTTACCACTTGCTAGATGTCCACAAGTCGGACAAGTCCAGCCATCTGCCTTTGCCTCAGGCGTAGGTGCAGGAGTCGGTGTTGGAGTTGGATCAGGAGCTGGTTGAGCAGCAGCACCCGCCGCATATAAGTTTTGCGCATTAATACCACCCTGATTCATGGCCATACCCATACCCATAAATCCAGTCATTGCACCAGACGCATTATTTGCAGCATCCTTCATAGCTGTAGTCTGGGCACCAACCAAACGACTTGCCGCAACCGTTTGATTCATTGTCATCGCATTTTCTTCCCACTCCGTGATCTTCTTTTCTTGATCTTCAGGAATACTCAAAGAGTTAATATTGAAAGATACAACTTCCAAGCCACGCTTAGCACGCCAAATATCACTCAACTCATCATTTAAAGCTGCCGCAACATCCATTGTGTGAGCTGGAATCTCATAATACATCACACGATCCGCACTCAATTTTGCCAAGGCAGGCTGCAAAGCCGTCATCAATTCACCCTTAAGTTTGCCCTCAATGGTTTCAGACTCAAAATCCTCTGCCACATTTCCACAAACATTTGTATAGAATAAGATTGGATCGGCCACACGATATGTAAAGTTACCGTTACAACGCAATTTCACTGACAATTTGAAGCCCAATTCTTCATTCACAACCACTCTAAATGGAATTGGAGTCGCCGTTCCATATAGAACTTCACCCATTTCCTTTGTGTTCACATAATACACTCTTTGATCCTTAGCCGTATCTCCACCAAAAGTGAAACGCTTAGCCATTGTTGAGAAAGAATCCTTAATACTTTGACCTAAGCTTCCCGCAAAGATAGAAGGTTCACTTGAAGAATCATACACAAATTCTCCTGGTGTTGCACAAAGCTCAACAACACGACCCTGATCCACAATCAACATACATTGACCATCCGCAACCGCAATCACACTACCATTTGAAATGATATTGTCACTTCCTTTATTACTCGACTTTTTACCCGTCCTTTTAGAGCCCTTACGAACCAATACATCCTGCTCTAATGCATCACAATAAAAGTACTCCTTCCATTGATCGCCAAAAACAGAACCAACAGCTCCAGCACCAGCACGAATTAATCCCATATACTACACCTCTTCCCATATATCCATTGATTGGATTCTTAATTCATTTAATATTTTTTGTACCAAACCATCAAAGACATCCACATTGCTCGAAATCTCGATTCTTAGTACACCACTATCCATACTTGGCACATCCACCAAATATGTTCTTTTTATTATATTTAAATCTTCTAACTCCTCAGCTACACTCGCCTTATAAGAAAGTATTTCTAAGACATCATAGTCTAGTCCTTCTAACTCAACACGAACCACTTCATCATAAGACATCGCATTGTTTCGAATATAAGGAATAGTATCCACAAACACTAAAATATCCGTATTCTGACCAAAAATGCGATACATCATACCAGACGTAACTACTTTACTTTTATACGAAACCCGCTCATCCTCTACAAGAAAATAAGCATCCATATTCGAAAGAGTGAATGTACAAGCCAATCCCTGCACATTCAACTCTTTTCTTTTGGTATCAAACACAATTATTCAACATCTAAAAGTTCAACAACTTTGAACTCTTTAATAATCGCTTCTGCCAATTCATCTGAAATATCATTATCATCATATTCATTGATTTCAATGCAAACAATTCCATTTGGAAGATCTGGATGTTCAATATAGTATTCTTTCTTTAAACTATCCTCATCCGATAAATCTGCAACTAAAGCTCTATAGCCACCGACTTTTGTCTCTGTATATTCAGCTTCCCCATTCAAATCTTTTGTCGCAAGTTCCTCAATAGTATATCCATCACTCCATTCTGCAAATGCATCGTCTCCTACATATACTAAAAGAACCGGAAGATAATCATCATAAACTTCATATTTTGTGTTTCCAAGCGATAATTCCGTATTGTAAACAGGCTTTTCTAAACCCTTCACCAAATAGAAAGAATCCAAGTTTGGCAATTTAAAATTACAAGCTAGACCCTCCGTTTCATACTCTTTTCGATCCGCAAACTTCTGCTCCTCTTTCTTCTCTACCGTTTTTGTACCATCCGTCTTTGTAGTCGTACCACCATCACTTGCACCACACGCAACTAGACTCAAACCCATACCAAGCACAAACAGACTTGTTAATAACTTATTATTTTTCATATTATGTTCTCCTATTATTATTTAATTTCTACCTTCAATTGCTGCAAAGTCGCTAACATTACATCTTCTAAACCTGTCGTATCATCTGAATCATCACGAAGCGTTACAGAACATGATAATATTACATTTTTATCACCCACTGGATAATTTAACTTATACATATACGTTGTATCATTGGCACTATTCCAATAATTCGTATACCTTGTAGCACGATAACCCGAATATTCACCAAGTGTATATTCTGTAAAGGGTTCTTCACCATCACTTAAATGCTCATTATGGAAAACGATAGCCTCTTCAAGCGTAGAACTAGAATCCGTGCATATAGAAACACTTACTGTACGCTTAGGATCTTCTCTACTTAATGTATAACCAACATTTCCCTTATCCTGATTTCCCTTGATTGTGTCATACTCCATACTTGGCGTATAGAACGAAGTCAAATCTCTCGGTAATATTAATTTTGCACGAGACGATTCGCCAACAATTTCCTTGCTGTTTTCATCAACCTTTTCTTCTTTAACATCCTGCTTTACTTCCTCTTTCTTTTCTTCCTTCACCTTTTCTAGCTTCATATTCTTAATGATTGCCTTCGCAAAAGGTTCTAAATCAGAAGTATCCTTTTCTTTATCATTCTTCTGGTTGATTTCAATAGAAACGACCTTATTGATATCCTCGACTGGATAATCTACATAATAGTGAAGTCTAGTATTTTCAACTGTACCCAGATTGATGGTTTGACTATACGCATCAAAGCCATCAAACGTACAAGGCTTATACTTTTTATCCTCATCATTTTCACCATACATTGAATTCTGTAGATCCGCACTTTTTTCAGCTGAGCTAGACGACAACAATTTAATTTCAGCATTCAACTCATACTTATTCTCTTCATTTAAACACTTATAGACAATCGAACCATTATCCTTTAACATACTCTCCATTTTACCTACACCCTCTCTAGATGAAGTAAAATAAGGAGATAGATCTTCGGGAACACTCAATTTAGCCGTTCAATCCTGCGTATCCATTCGTTTTTCTTCTTTTTTCTTTTCTGCTACCTTAGCCTCTTCTTTTTTAGACTCGGGCTTATCACTTGAACAAGCCACTAAACTAAATCCCATACCCAAAACTAAGAACCCAGTTAATAACTTATTCCCATTCATATTATTCTCCTATTAATTCAATCTTTAAATTATGTACCACATCCAGCAACAATGGCTCTAACAAGGAAGTATCGTCATCATTGCGTAATTCTTCACGAATGGTTAGTACGACATCTTGACCATCCACTAGATAATCAAGCACATAATGATATTCAATCGATTTATCACTTGACACCACATACTTATATCCAGAATATTCACCTACAGTACATGGCTCATACATTTTTGATTCATCCTTACAAACCTTGTTGTGAGAAATACTGGCAGCCTCTGCTGAATCCCAGCCATCCGTTCCAATTGAGAAATGAATGGTAAACGTACGATCTTTCGCATACAATGAATAACCAAGAACATTCGATTCTTCCATATAGCTATATCTAGAAATTTCTCTAGCAGGCGTATGGAAAGAAGTCAAATCTTTAGGTAAAGTAACTCTTACCTTTTTATTCGCATAACTAATAATCGTACTATCCTTTTCTTTTTCTTCCTCAGCTGCCTTAGCCTTTTCTTCTTCCTTCTTCTCTTCTTTTACCTTTTCTTCTTTTTCTTCAGCCGCCTTAGTCTCTTCTATTTTCTTTTCTTCAGCTACCTTAGTCTCTGGCTCATTTGATGAACAAGCCACTAAACTAAGCCCTAACCCCAAGACTAAGAAACCAGTTAATAACTTATTCCTTTTCACTGTTATCACCTACTCTTCCATACAAATTTCAACAACGATATTATCCAATATAGCAAGTGTTACCTCATCCAAATCATTGGCTTTTTCTTGTTCTACATAAATTTGTAAGACAACATTATCTTCACCCACTGGATAATCGATCAACATCTTATAATAGGTTTTATCAGACGAATCATATACCGTTGTTTTCTTATAACCCGAATACTTACCAATCGTAAATGCCTTATATTGATCCGCCTCATCTTCAAAACCGGCATTCAAGACATCCGCTGTTTCCTTGGCCGCCTTACGATAATCACAATCAATTGAAATTCGCGTTATATACGTACGATCATCTGAATGTAAATCATATTTAAGGATACGACCACCCTCTAGCTTACCCGATATATCTAAGTCCTCTTGTTTCGGTGTATAAACCGACAATAAATCCGGCATCGTCATCTTAATGAAATAGCCATTCATTTGTGCGACTCCAGTCATTTCACCAATCTTTACCTTCTCTTCTTTTTTCACTTGTGAAGACCTTGGTTCTTCTGGCTTTTTTGCACAAGAAACTAGGCTTAAGCCTATACCTAGTGCAAGCAAGATCTTAGCTAGCTTATGATTCATAGGCTTACTCACATTTCTTCTTTTCAACTTTTACATTATCTAAAATTGCAGTAATAATAGCTTCTGTATCCGAATCATCCGCTTCCGCTTTTAGCTTTTCAACAACAACCTTAATTGTTCCTTTAAAACCATCTCGATCCAAATTGAAATACATATTGTACGTTACATAATCATCATAAGAATAATCCGAAATCTTATTTACACCTGTATAATTTCCAACCTGATAAGCCTTATAAAGCTTACTCTCATCTTCCTCACCTTTATTGAAGGTTTCAGCCACTTCATCCGCTGTTGCATCTGCATTTGCTTCAACTGCCGCAATCTTTTTCGTATCGGCTTCTTTATTTTCAAAGCTATAGCGAATAAAGGAATCATTGACAATCTCTCCTGTAACCTTTACACCATTTGCTGGCGTATAAATCGTTGTGAAATCTTGAGGCATTGTGATGATGATCTCATACTTCTTATTGTAGTTTTTGCTCACCACAAAATCCGTTGTTTTCTCTTCCTTCTTTTCCTCTTTCTTTTCTTCCTTTTTAGCTTCGACAACCTTTGTATCTTCCTTTTTAGGCTCTGGATCATTCGATGAACAAGCAGCTAAACTCAAGCCCATTCCGATTACTAATAAACTCTTCACAAAGTTTGTGTTCATGACTACTTAACCTCAACTTTCATATTGTCTAAAATAGCTTTCATCGCTACTTCCATATCCGCTGTATCCGTATCATTGAATTGTTCTACAGTCACAGACATCACTACAGCAGAACCATCCACACTTTCAAAATCCAACAACAAGTTATCTTTGCATTTGAAGCTAGGATTTTCACTTGTAGTCACCTTTCTAAAACCATTGAAATCACCCACCGTGCTAGGCTTATATTGTTCCGATTCATCATCCTTAAATCCTTCATTAATACGATTCGCATAGGCTTCTGCACTCTCAGCACTGATTGGATTTACATAAATAGCCATTTTAAAATCCCCAAATTCATCTTCAAGCGTATATGAGATTTGTTGCTCATTTACTTCTGTTTTAACTTCTAAACCATCTCTACTTGGTGTATAGAATGAAGTAAGCTGTGGAATTGTGACTGTATATGTCTTACTCGAAATTTCTCTTACTAATACAGCATCCGTACTTTCTTCTTTCTTTTCTTCCTTCTTCTCTTCTTTCTTTTCAACAACCTTTGTATCTTCCTTTTTTTCTTCTGGCTTTTCACTTGAACATCCTGTCAATCCAAATACCATACTTAATGCGAATGCACTTACTAATACTTTTTTATTCATATTTATACTCCAATTCTAATTTGTCATGATCAAACAAATTTTTGATCTCTAATTTTTCATATAACGGCATTACTTTACAATACGATAAGACTTGTTGATTATAGTCATCATATCCATACACAAATCCATCTTCTTCCATACCTACACTAAACAATAGGCCAGAATGCGAATTCTCTTGATCCTGCATTGCATACAAACCATTCTCATCGATTTGAAGTGTTACACTCTCATTTGTATACGTACCCTCCAGATTTTTAAACGGCTGATTTCTCAATGCATCAAATAAATCAATCAACTGATCATTTTCTGTCAGTGCCTGCCCACTACGAAGGCTTTTTACTTTATCTAACCCATATAATGGTCCTTGACTACAAACACGCTCAATCGGCAAACCATCCTCAATCGCAATCACTTCCACCAAACCATTTGTCGTTAGTGCAAAACCATAAGTGACACCCGGACCTATTTCATACACATGAACTTGTTTATACTCATTAAAACAACCATGCACCTTATACGTTTTATCCGTTCCACTATAGTAAAGCGATAGCTTATTATTCTTTAATGTCATAGTCATCTGGTCAAATGTGGAAGAATCTTCTATCTTATAAGACTTCTTGCGACTTGGCCTATACAAAACCATCTTTGTTCCAGAACCAAAATTTGTGGCGATAGGAATCAATACATTCAATTTTCCTTTGTGGTAAAACACATCCAGATTTGAAGGCAACAAACCAATTGTTTGAGCTCTTAACTCCTTTACATTGTCATAATATTCATTGGCATATTCCTGATCAAAAGCCTGTGCAGCCCATACCTTCAGATCTTTTTGACTGATTTTATATTTCTTATACAACTTTTTATTCGAAACACGCTTCTTCGTTTTAGAATCAAAATGATAAACCTTATACCTAGGATATTCCGTCTCTACTTCTTCCTTAATAACTAAACTCAATAGATTTGAATGTGTATACACATCATAACTAACCTTTGTGTACGGCAACGTATACCCTTCTTCTTTTGCCTCATCTAAAGAATCTACCAAATCCTTGTATTCATTTTTTATGGTCTTATTCAATTTCTTTGCGCTCTTTGAATCACAATGAATATAAGGTAAGGAAATGTCGTACTTACCAACATTTCCCCGTGCATCCTTATATTCTTCATGAATATTGTAGAAATCTGAAACATATACCTCTTCATTAGGTTGTGATTTACAACCTGTAAACATTAGATTCAAACTAAGAAACAAGACCGAACAAAATTTAGTCCAGATCATAGTTCGCAAGAGCTTGATCGGCTGCATCCTTAAACTGTGTACGATCTCCAATGATCGTTGCCCCAAACGCATCCACAGTTTCTTTTGCCTTTTCCTCTAAGTTTTCACCATTCTTTTTAGCTTTCGCTAAATCCCACATACTCTTTGTTGCCTTAAACTGAGTTACTGACTTTTTAATTCCACTTCTAAACGAATCATCTAAGCCAAACAATTTATTTAGATAATCCACACATTGATGGCATCTTGTTTCATCATCAAATGGAATATAGACATCATTTAAACCTTTTGTATGTACAAAGCCTAAGTGAACACACTTTTTATCTTTATCCGAACCGCTCGTTCTAGCTGGCATATTTTCGGTTTTATAAATCTGAAGATTTTCTAGACGATATACACACGCATATATTTTTGTATTAAAGACACATTTAATAAAACAGGATATAGACATCATTAATGTCAAATAGACTTGTACAATTTACCTGTAAGTGAGGTAATGAAACATGTGTACAGAATTTAATTTAAAAATAGATGAATCTACTGAGTTGCTAGATACAAGAATATTCGATAGCTATGATACAAATGAATTGCTACTATTATCCGATACTATTAAACAATCATGCTTTGAATTTCTATTCAATTCTCATATTGAGTGCTGCCCTTATTGTGGAAGCGTTCATATCGTTAAGGCTGGAAAAAACAGTAAAGGAACACAACGCTATAAATGCAACAATTGTAAACGAAGATTCATTAATAGTACAAATCATCTAATGCATTGGTCCCACTTATCAAAGGAACAATGGGAAATCTTGTTTTATTCTTCATTAAACAATGATTATTTATCCAAAACTGCGAAGCTTGTAGGTATCAGTATTGTTTCTGCATTTTATAACAGACACAAACTTATGTATGTGCTAAATGAATTGATAAACAAAAAACAATTGTCAAAGAAAATTGCACTAGATGAAACATATTTGACATACCAAGCTAAGG
>ERZ779889.1376-NODE-1376-length-24484-cov-4.636989_pt1 | contig 24484 bp, 26 predicted proteins | sample MGYA00511030_ERZ779889 | MGnify/ENA primary metagenome ERZ779889 (study PRJEB29588, sample SAMEA2160616) | human gut metagenome | biome: human gut; feature: human-associated habitat; material: faeces | place: Denmark | collected 2008/2010 ...
ATTATTATTTATTAAATAGGTAATTTTTATTCATTTTTCTTATTTGTTATTCAAAAAATCTTGATATGTTTTTTCTATTTCTAATTTAAACTTTCCTGGCTTTATATCATCATCTGCCTCTACTCGTACATCAACATCATAATATTCTTTTAACTTTAATATATTTTCTTTTTTATGTCCAATTATATTATTAACATTTTCTTGGTTAGCTATTATTTTTACTTGCATTACTTTTACATTTATTTTTTTAATTTCTTGCACTATAGCATCATACCACAATCTTCCTTCTACTAGTTGTCTAAATGCTGGATGATATGGACCAGCAACCACCTGACTGCTTTTTTCTTGTGGATCTGTTATTTCTTCTGTATTTTGCAAACCTATTCTTATAACTTCTATATTAGCTTTATTAAATAAATCTACTATGTCTTTGCAAGTTTCTACAGCTTGTTCCACTGTAAGTGGTGAATATTCGTTATTTTTATATTCTTCCTCTAAAGGTGTATCTTTTATAACCAATACAGGATATATTCTAACTATTTTCGGTTTTAATTTTATTAACGCTTTTGCTGTATTTATTTCATCGAGTTTTGTACTTTCTGGTAAACCAACCATCATTTGGTGTCCTAATACAAATCTATGCCATCTTATCAGCTTAGAGGCCTTCTTTACATCCTCAAATGTGTGTCCTCTTTTACATTGTTTTAATATATAATCATTAGCAGATTGAACACCTAATTCTATTGTTTTTACACCATATTTTTTTAGCCTTTTCAATATATCTTTATCAATGCAATCTGGTCTTGTAGAAATTCTTATACTATTAACTTTTTTATTCTCTATATATTTGTGTGCCACACTTAGCAATTCTTCTTGCTCTTTCACATCTATAGCTGTAAAACTACCTCCAAAAAAAGCAACCTCTACATATTTATTTTTATCCTTAAAATTTTTCAAGTAATATTCTATTGTTTCTTCCACATCTTTTGCCGTAACTTTTTTTAATTGTCCACTAATCTTCTTTTGATTACAGAAAGTACATTGGTTTGGGCAACCCAAATGTGGCACAAATATTGGTATAATATATTCTTTTTTCATTTTTTCACTTTCCTTTCTTAAAATTACAGACAAACATTAAAATTTATAAAGTTTTTTACTATTTCATATACTCCAATGCTTTTCTTGCAGCCTCCATCTCAGCCTGTTTTTTCGTTTTTCCTTTGCCTATAGCTAGTTTTTTATTGTTGCAACTCACTTCTGCAGTAAAAGTTTTATCATGGTCTGGTCCTTTTTCTTCTATTATTGTATATCTAATATTAACTTCTCCATTCATTTGTAATTTTTCCTGCAACACTGTTTTATGGTCTTTCATACCTACATTTTTTGTAGAAACTTCTATAGCATCTTTTAGATTTTCTATTATAAATTTCTCTGCATCTTCTATATTTGAGTCAAAATATATTGCCGCTATTGTTGCTTCTATACTATCTGCAAGTATTGCTACTTTTTCATTTCCATGATTGATTCTTTCGCTTTTTCCTACCTGTAAGAAATCACTAAAATTATGCTTACATGCTACATTATATAAGCTCTGCTCACATACAACCTCTGCTCTAACTTTAGTCATTTCTCCTTCTTTTAGTTTTGGATAATTATTATATATATATTTACTGCTAATAAACTCTAAGATACTATCTCCCAAAAACTCTAATTTCTCGTTACTTTCTATTTTATTTTCATATGCATATGATCTATGTGTTAAAGCTTTTTTTAATAAATCTTTATTTTTAAATGTATACCCTATGCTTTTTTCTAGTTTTTCAAAGTTTTCCACTTCTTTTCCTTCTTTCTCTTGTAAATTAAACCATGTACATTATACTATAATAGGCAAAAAAAAGAAAGGTTTTTGCTTTACCTTTCATTTTATTTTTTCTTATGCTACATGATCTTTTATATACTCTACTACATCTCCTACAGTTACAACTTTTTCTGCATCACTGTCTGGTATTTCTATGTCAAATTCTTCCTCTAAAGCCATTATTAATTCTACTATATCTAAAGAATCTGCACCTAAATCATCTATAAAAGATGCTTTCATTGTAATATTACCTTCTGCAACACCTAATTGTTCTACTATTACACCTTTTACTTTTTCAAATATTTCTTCTGAACTCATTATAAGTTCACCTCCTTTTAATTGTTTATTATCTTTTTCCATTTAACAATAATACATATAAGTTTAATTGTCAAGTTATTTTGTATAATTTTTCTACTTATTTTTCTTGTTGTTCAAATGCCTTAATCAACTTTTCTACTGCTTGATTCTCCACAAATTTTTCTGCCTGCTTTATAGTATATTCAAATAATTTTTCATCACTGCTTCCATGTGCTTTTACAACTGGTTTGTTTACCCCTAAAAATAGCGCACCACCATATTCCTTGTAATCTACCATTTTTCCAAATCTTTTAATAGATGGTAATGCTGGCAAGCTTCCAATTACAGACAATATATTCTTTTTCAAACTTTCTGTTAATGTTTTTTTAATAAATTTTCCAAATCCTTCTACTGTTTTTAAAAATATATTTCCTGTAAATCCATCTGTAATTAGTATATCTAATTGCCCAGAGAACGCATCTCTTCCCTCTACATTGCCAACAAAGTTTATATTTAATTCCTCTGCTTTTTCTTTTAACAATTTATATGATTCTTTTATTAATTCATTGCCTTTTGTTTCTTCTGTTCCTATATTTAAAAGTCCTACTGTTGGGTTTCTATCCATATTAAATGTATTTTTTAAGTATATGCTTGACATTTGTGCAAATTGTAATAAGTTTATTGGTTTACAATTCGTATTAGAACCGCAATCCATTAATAGCAGTCTACTCTTATATGAAGGTAAAATTCCTGCAAGTGCCGGTCTATCAATTCCCTTTATTCTGCCTACTAATAATGTTGCACCTGTTAATAATGCCCCTGAATTGCCTGCAGATATAAATACATCGCCTTTACCTTCTTTTAACATATTAAACCCTACTACCATTGATGAATCTTTTTTATGTTTTATAGCATGTGTTGGTATATCTACCATTTCAATTGTTTCTGTTGTATGATGTATTGATAACCTTGGTGAAATTTCTTTTATATCATCTTTATATAATTTTAATTTTTCCTGTAATATTTTTAAAAATATCCGGAATAAGTTCATGGGCTAAAACAAATTTATCGGGGACATCGCTTATATTTTTTATATTATATTTTGAGCATTGCCTAAAACCAAAACGTCCGTAATATTCGGGATTTCCTATTAAAAACGCAGCAGAATAATTTTGATTAATAGCTTCTTTTAAAGCATGCTGCATTAGTGCTGAACCTATGCCGCTGTTTCTGTATTCTGATTTCACGCAAAGAGGAGCAACAAGTACGGCATTAACGGGTTTGTTACAGATTAGATTCTGCTTTGTAAGCATAATATGGCCGATAAGTAAATTTTTATTATAGGCAGCAAATTCCAATTCCGGCAAATAATTTCCGCTTTTACGCAATGCCAGTACAAAGTCCTGCTCGGAGCCATCGCTTACTTCGGCTGTTTTAAATGCTTCCTGAATAAATTTATAAATTGCATCAAAATCATTTTTGGTTACTGTTCTTATATCCATTTTTACTCCTTTCTTTGTCATTATATTTTAAAAGCGTATTTTCCGCAATGATATAAGTGCGATGTTTCACGTGAAACGTAAAAAACTTTTTGATTTCTATATGTTTGCTCATTAAAATGTGATAAAATTATTAAGACAGCTTTAGTGATTTTATGAGGTGAGAAATTTGGTAAAGGTAATTGCAATTGCAAATCAAAAAGGCGGCGTTGGTAAAACAACAACTGCCGTTAACCTTGCTGCCTGTCTTGCACAGAAAGGGCGTAAAGTATTAATGCTCGATGCTGATCCGCAGGGCAATGCTACAAGCGGCTTGGGCTTTGATAAAAGAGATATAAAAAAATGTATATATGATACTTTAATCAATGATGTAGCTATGAAGGACGTTTTGCTGCATAGTGATTATGAAAATCTGGATGTAATTCCTGCAACAATACAGCTTGCCGGTGCTGAAATTGAGCTTGTAAGCCTTATGAATAGAGAAGGGCGTTTAAAAAATGCACTGGAACGCGTAAAACATGATTATGATTATGTGCTTATTGATTGCCCTCCTTCATTGGGGCTTTTAACAATTAACGCCTTAACAGCAGCTAATTCTGTTCTTGTGCCAATTCAGTGTGAATTTTATGCGCTGGAAGGTGTAAGCCAGTTGATGAATACGATTAAACTTGTTCAGAGAAACTTGAATCCGGCACTTAAACTGGAAGGCGTTTTGATGACGATGTTCGACCAGCGTACGAATTTATCAAGTGATGTTGTTGGTGAAGTACGCAAATATTTTAATACTAAAATGTATAATACAATTATACCGCGCAATGTCCGCTTAAGCGAAGCGCCAAGCCATGGACAGCCAGTTATAGTTTATGACCCTAAATCTAAGGGGGCGCAAGTATATATGGAACTGGCACAGGAGGTGCTGGGTGATGAATAAAAAAGGCGGTCTTGGCAAAGGCCTTGGTGCTATTTTTACGGATAACGCAACAGTTGCTCCGGTAGAAGAAGTACAGCCCAATGAAAAGGAAATCGAAATTGCAGTTGGCGATATTACTCCTAATCCGCAGCAGCCGCGAAAAACTTTTGATGCTGACAAACTTGAAGAACTTACTGAAAGCATTAAAGAACATGGCATAATTCAGCCGTTAATTGTCCGTAAAAATGGACACAAATATGAAATTGTTGCCGGTGAAAGGCGTTGGCGTGCTGCTAAAAATGCTAAATTAAAAACAGTGCCGGCCATTGTGCGTGAGTACGATAATGCCAAAATGGCTGAAATAGCGCTTGTAGAAAATATACAGCGGCATGACCTGAACCCGATTGAAGAAGCCGAAGGCATAAAACGTTTGATGAGCGAATTTGGCTTTAACCAGGAACAGGCTGCAAAAAAAATAGGCCGCAGCCGTACGGCAGTAACCAATATTTTGCGCTTGTTAAATTTGCCGCAAGATATACGAGATGCTGTTTCACGTGAAACATTAACAATGGGGCAGGTAAGGCCGCTTCTTTCATTGGATAATGAAGAGGAACAGGAACAGCTGGCATTGATAATTATTGAACAGGGTCTTTCCGCACGTGCTGTAGAAGAACTTGTAAAAAAAATAAAAAACGGTGAACATATTCAGTTTGATAACGAGAAAAATGATAACGAAGAAAAAAGCAGCAGAAAACGTAAAAATAAAGAAATAAGCGTTTATTGCCGTGATTTTCAAAACAGGTTAATAGAACTTTTGGGAACTAAAGTTAAAATTGTACCTAAAAATGAAAAACAGGGCAAGATAGAAATAGAATATTATTCTGACGAAGATTTGGAACGTATTTACGAATTATTGGAACAACGCCAGAAACCTTTGGAAAAGAAAAAACAAAAACTTACTGTTTAAACTGAACTTTATTGAAATGAGGGAAAGAAATGAATAGTTATTATCCGCCGGTGATGTTGTTATGAGCGGTATGGGGACAATTGCCAACTGCGCGGCTATCATAGGCGGTACTTTACTGGGCCTTATTTTAAAGCGCGGATTGCCTGAAAAATGGCAGCAGACAATTATGCAGGGCGTGGCACTGTGCATTTTTATTGTCGGCCTGCAGATGGCACTTAAAACGAACAATATAGTTATTCAGGCAGTCAGTCTTGTCATAGGTTCCATTATAGGCGAAGCTTTAGATATTGATGGAAACTTGCAGCGTTTTGGCAATTGGGCAGGCTCTAAACTATACAGTGGCAAAAACAGTGGTGCTGCAGCAAAAATTGCCGAAGGTTTTGTAGCTTCAACACTTATTTTTTGTATTGGCGCTATGGCAGTAGTCGGTTCTTTACAGGACGGGTTAAAAAATGACCCGACTATTTTATATGCCAAATCAACTCTGGATTGCATAATTTCCATAATTTTATCTGCCAATATGGGTATTGGTGTTGCGTTATCTGCTTTAAGCGTTTTTCTGTATCAGGGAAGCATAACATTGCTGGCAGGATTTTTGCAGCCGGTAATGACGGAAACAATATTAAATGAAGTAACTGCCTGCGGCGGTATTTTAATTATGGCGATTGGCATTAATATATTAAAATTGCTGCAAATACGCATCGGCAATCAGCTTCCTGCTATATTGGCAGCAGGATTTATTGCTTATTATTTTGCTTAATTGGAGGAAGAATTTTGGATAATTTAAATTTAATAATGCAGAATTACCTGTTTGTTATAATTTTAGTATTACTTGTTTTATTATTAATTTTGTTTAAAAAATATAGTGAACAAAATAAAAAACTTACTGCTTTACAGCAAAAATACGACTTTTTCACTCAGGGAGATGATAAAAACTGGGATGAAATTTTAACTCAGACTTTGACGGAAGTACGTGCTGCCAAAGCTGATTTGCAGGAATTGGAAGGACATCAGAAAGCTATGCGTGAGCAGATGAAGGGCTGCGTACAAAAAGTAAAACTTATGCGTTATAATGCTTTTACCGATACCGGCAGCAATTTAAGCTATTCACTGGCTGTGCTTGATGAAAACAATAACGGCGTTGTTCTTTCGAGCCTTTATGGCAGGGAGGATAACAGAACTTATGCCAAACCTGTAGAAAACGGCAAATCAACTTATCAGCTTTCTGATGAGGAAAAAGAAGTTTTGGAGCAAATTTTGCGCTGAAAAAATCATGCGTTTAAATCGCCGCTAAGGAATGGAAAATGCAAAACAAATACAAAGATATGGCTTAAAACAAAAAACGCCTTAAAAACGAATTTTGCAAGCATTACGGCGAATTGCTGAAATTTAGTTAGTTTTAGGTAAAATGTTAATGAAGTTCAGCATTTTTGTCAGAATGTGTTATAATAGACTATACGAGGTAGTAAAAAATGATTTTTGATACACATATGCACTGCCAGTATTCTATTGATTCAAAAATGAAAATTGAAGATGCCAAAGCTGCGGCCGCCGAACATGGCATAGGCATGATTGTTACGGAACATTGGGACCAGGATTATCCTACTAATCCGGAAGCATTTGTCTTTGACATTAATGACTATTTTGAAAAGTTCAGCCCATACCGCAGTAAAAGTTTATTGTTAGGTATTGAAATAGGTATGCAGGAAGCTACCTGTACTAATGATGATACACTTGGCAAAAAATATCCGTTTGATTTTATTTTAGGTTCAATGCACTGTATGAACGCCCGGGATATGTATGAAGCGAAAACATATAACGGTAAAACAAAGCAGCAGGCAGTGCAGGAATTTTTGCGGGCAACGGCAGCCAATTTGAAACTTCATGATAATTTCGACAGCTTTGCGCATATCGACTATATGTGCCGATATATGCCATATGAAGATAAAGAGCTTATTTATGCCGAAGCGCCGGATTTGTTTGATACGGTGTTTAAAATGCTTGCAGAAAAAGAAAAGGCCATGGAAATAAATACACGGCGTTTAGATAGCCCTAAAGCAGTTGAAACATTGCTTATTTTATACAAGCGATTCCGCGAACTGGGCGGGCGTTATGCAACGCTGGGCAGCGATGCCCATTACCGTGAGCATGTCGGGCGCAGGCTTGATATTGCCCGGGAAATGGCAGAGGCTGCCGGACTTATACCGGTATATTTTGAACAACGAAAAATGCAAAGGATGATACTTTAAAATGAGATGTATACGTTTTGAAGAACCAAACGGCAATAAAAGAATCGGCTTCATTGACGGTGATGTTGTAAGGACTGTATATGGAAGCCTGGAAACATTTTGGCGCATTACTGATGAGGAATTCCGTCTGGAAGATATTAAGCTTTTGGCGCCATGCGTGCCTAAACAGATAATCTGTGTAGGTTTTAACTACCGTCAGCATGCGGAAGAGTTTCATGCAGAAGTTCCTAAAGAACCGATGCTGTTCAGCAAGGCGGCACATACGATTATAGGCAACGGTGCTGATATTGTATATCCATGGCAGAGCAAAGAAGTTGTTTATGAGGCAGAGCTCGGCGTTGTAATAAAAAAACGCATGCGTAACGTAAAGCCGGAAGAAGTAAAAGATTATATTCTGGGTTATACCTGTGCCAATGATGTAACGGCTCGTGATTTGCAGCTTGATGATGTACAGTGGCTGCGCAGCAAATCTTTTGATACTTTCTGTCCGTTAGGGCCATGGCTGGAAACAGACCTTGACCCAACAGATTTGGCAATTAAAACTTATCTGAACGGCGAATTAAAGCAAAACGGGCGTACCAGTGATATGGTTTACAACCCGTATGAAATTTTAAGTTATATTTCCGAAAGCATGACGCTTGATGCCGGGGACCTTGTTCTGACAGGAACGCCAATGGGCTGCGGACCGATGGTGCCGGGAGATGTTGTAACGGTAGAAATTGAAGGCATCGGCAAACTGACTAACAGCGTAGTAAAAGGCTAAAAATATTAACGGCTGTAAAAAAAGACGATTTATCGTCTTTTTTTATTTGGTTTGCCAGATGAATTTGCAAATGAATTTATTTGAACAGGGGAGAGGATATTTTGAATACAAAACAACATTTTAAAGAACGTTTTATTATGTTTATCTGCGGAATTGCGCTGATGACATTTGCCATTGCGCTTTCCTGCAAAGCGGATTTGGGAACATCGCCAATATCAAGCGTGCCGTGGGTATTAAGCCTTTGTACGCCGTTCAGCGTTGGCTTTACAACTATTGTAATGAATTTGCTTTTTATTTTAGTACAGCCGGTTTTGCTGCGCGGTTTTTACTGGCGTGAATTGCTGGGACAGGTTTTTGTTACAATTCCTTTTGGTTATGGAATTGACTTTTTTATGTGGGTTCTGCAAAATTTCACGCCTGTAACGGAACTTGAAAAATGGGCTGCCTGCCTTATAAGCGTGGTTGTGTTAGGGTTTGGCGTGTTTTTGGAAGTGCGTGCCAAAATATTTTTTGCTGCCGGTGAAGGGCTTGTAAATGTATTGGCTTTTGTAACTAAAATGAAGTTCAGTACTTTAAAAAACTGTTTTGATATTACGCTTGTTACCATCAGTGTATGTATTTCCGTATTTGAGTTTGGCGGTTTGCGTGGTGTTGGCTTTGGCACAATTGCGGCGGCAGTATTGGTTGGCAGAATAGTTTATTTGTGTGAAACTTATTTGCACTTTTTTGATAAGTGGAAGGTAAAAGCCTGATTATAGGCGAATAATATAATATATTGTTTATTGTATAAAAAGATGTTACAATGGAATTGCTGACTTATAAGTCTGCATTATTTTTAACAGGCGGTGATAGTTATGAAAAACATGACGGAAGGGGAACCGCTTAAACTTATAATTCCTTTTATGGTACCGCTGCTGATAGGCAATGTTTTTCAGCAGCTCTATAATATTGCCGATATAATTATCGTCGGCAGAACTATCGGCGTAGACGCTTTGGCGGCAGTTGGCGCAACAGCGCCGCTGTTTATGATGCTGGTAATTCTTACTTTGGGATTAAGCGGCGGTTTCAGCGTTGTTACCGGACAGCGTTTCGGCGCGGGGGATATGGACGGCGTAAGACGCAGTACGGCAATGACAACAATGCTGTGTACGCTTTTTGTTATAATAATGATGGTGCTTACAGTGTGCTATATTGACCCGGCACTGGCGGCAATGAACATACCGGATAAGCTGTATGCTGATGCCAAAGCCTATGTGATGATAATAGTCTACGGGCTGATTTTTATGATGGCATATAATATGCTTTCCAATATTCTGCGTGCCTTGGGCGACAGCAAAACGCCGTTGTATTTTTTGATTGTGTCTACGCTGCTGAACATTGTACTGGCCTTGGTTTTTATTATTAACTTTGGCTGGGGCGTGCCCGGCAGTGCGCTGGCATTGGTTATTGCGCAGGGTATTTCGGGTCTGCTATGTGTTATTTATATCATAAAAAAATTCCCGGTGCTGCATTTAAAACTCAGTGATTTTAAATGGGATAACCGCTTGGCCTGGGAACATATCCGCATGGGGATGCCGATGGCGGTGCAGTTTTCTGTGCTTGGCCTGGGCATGATTTACATTCAGGCGGTATGTAACCAGTTCGGTGCGGAAACCATTGCCGCTTTTACGGCGGCAATGCGTATTGAGCAGCTTGCCTTGCAGCCAATGATTTCTTTTGGCCTTGCAATGGCGGTGTATACGGCGCAGAATTTTGGCGCGCGCAAATTTGCCCGCATCAGCCGCGGCGTAAAAAAATGCTCACAGCTTTCCATAGCTTTCAGCGTTTTGGCAGCGGTGCTGATGTATTTCTTCGGGCAGGAAATGATAAGCATCTTTTTGGATAACCCTTCCCCGAAGGTTTTGTCAGAGGCAAAGGAATATTTGCATTTAAGCGTGCCGTTTTATTTCTTTTTAAGCCAGATTTTTATTTACCGTAACTCCGTGCAGGGCATGGGTATTTCCATGATACCGATGCTTTCCGGCATTGTTGAGTTATTGCTGCGTATTTTAGCGGCGCGTTATTTAACGGTAGATTATGGTTATACCGGCGTATGTTATGCCAGCCCTATTGCCTGGGTCGGCTCTTCAATATTTTTGTTTGGCAGTTATCATTATTTTTTGCGGCTGTTGGCGCGTAAACACTTAGGGCTTAAATAAATTTGCGGAGGTGCAAAATGGAAAATAAACAAATGTTGGAAGAATTTTTGGAACTGGTGCAGATCCCCGTCCAATCACGCAATGAAAGACAGATTGCCGATGTATTAAAGGCAAAACTGGAAGCACTTGGGCTTGAAGTGACGGAAGAAGATACCGGTGCCAAAATTGGCGGCAATACTGGTAATATCCGTGCGGTACTGCGCGGCAATGCGGATTGCGAGCCGCTGCTGTTTTCTGCCCATATGGACCGTGTTGCCAATAACGGTGCCATTAAACCTATTGTAGATGAAGACAAAGGTATTGTGCACACCGATGGCAGCACTATTTTGGCTGCTGACGATGTGGCTGGCATTTGCATTATCTTAGATGCATTGCGCAGATTAAAAGCTTCTGACAAGCCGCACGGCGATATTGAAGTAGCGTTATCTGTATGTGAAGAGTTTGGCATTTTGGGCGGACGCCATTTTGAATTTGATAAATTCCGTGCCAAAAATGGTTTCGTATTTGATGCCGAAGGGCATATCGGCGGTATTGCCGTAGAAGCACCGGCTAAATGCAGTTATTGCTATAAAATCCACGGTAAAGCGTCCCATGCCGGCGAAGCTCCGGAAAAAGGCATCAATGCTATCCGCGCTGCGGCAGGGCTTATTCTGGCAATTCCGGATAACAGACAGTCTGCTAATTCCACTGCTAATATTGCTTCCGTACATGCAGGCGGCCCGGCCTTGAACATTGTGTGCGATTATGCTGAAGTGAACGGCGAAATGCGCAGTACAGATGCAGGCGAATTTGATGCTTTGCTGCAAAAATATGCCGATGCTGTACCAAAAATTGAAGAAGAATATAAAGTAAAAATTGATTACAGTTACGATGTTTTATATAAAGCATTCAGCTTGAAAGACGATTGCCCGGCAGTTAGCCTTACAGCTGCAGCTTTGAAAAAATGCGGCGTAGAGCCTAAAATTGAAAAGAGCGGCGGCGGTATGGACGCCAATCATTTTAATGCTAACGGTATTGCTACCGTTGGCGTTGCTGTAGGTTATTTTAACTGCCATACCGGTGAAGAGTACCTGGATTTGCAGGATTTTTACAAATGCGGTGAAATGGCAGCAGAAATTGCCTGGCTGGCTGCAGAAAAATAAAATAATAAAATTTATAGGCGGCATGGCTCAGGCTGTGCCGCTTTTTGCATATAAAAAATCCGCTGCTTAAAGCAACGGATTTTAATTTTATAATGCAGTACCTTTTTGTGGTATGGAAAAATTGCTTGTGTTAATACCTTCAAGCTGCAATAATTTGATTTTTTTATCTATACCGCCGGCGTAACCTGTTAAATTGCCATTTGCTCCGATAACCCTGTGGCAGGGAATGATAATAGATATAGGGTTATGCCCGACAGCGCCGCCAACTGCCTGGGATGATATTTTGGCATTACTTTTTTGAGCGGCAAGAAGTTTGGCAATATCGCCATAGGTAATGGTGCTTCCATAAGGTATCTTTTGAAGAGTTTGCCATACTGCCATACGGAAAGGCGTGCCTTCAAGATGGAACGGTGGCGTAAAGTGAGGCATTGTGCCGCTGAAATAAATATCAAGCCAGCGTTTTGTTTCGGTAAATATCAGCAGGTTTTTGGTAATGGCATTTTGTTGCAGGCCCGCTGCAAAATATTTCTGCCCGTCAAACCACAAACCTGTAAGCGCATCGCCGTTGCTTGCCATAGTTATGCCGCCAATCGGCGACTGGTAATGATTAATGTACTGCATGGCTGCCTCCTTTTGTTTTAGGGAAAGCGATAATAAAGCTGCTTGTTCTTAACAATATTATCATAACATATTATGAAAACAAAATACTATAAAATAGGGGTAATTGAAATATATAAGTAAAAAACAGACAGCATAAAAACTGCCTGGTTGGTAATTCAGCCTATAAAATTGGTATAAATACCTTCTTCTTTTTCCGGCAAACCATATTTTTCCTTGCCGAGGGCAATGCTTTTAATTAAAAATGCCATGTTGCGTCCTAAAGTACGCATGGTTTGCAGTCCTTCTTTATCCTGCAAAACATCATCGGCGGTTTTGCCGTGAACGCTGTTCCAGTACTGGCTGCTTACAACCGGCATGCCGCAAATGGTAAAGTATTTATTAATTTCATCAAAAGTTGCCGAACAGCCGCCGCGGCGTGCAGATACTACAGCGGCGCCAGCCTTCATAGTCTTATCAAACTTGCTGCTGAAGAATAATCTGTCTAAAAAGCTGATTAAGTTGCCGTTGGCAGAAGCATAATAAACCGGGCTGCCGATGACAATACCGTCAGCATCTTTAAATTTTTCTGCAACTTCATTAACGATATCATCAAAAACACATTTGCCGAGTTTGGCACAGGCACGGCAATCAATGCAGCCGCCTACAGGTTTGGCACAAACATGGATAATTTCAGTTTCAATGCCTTCGGCTTCCAAAGTTTTGGCAACTTCGCTTAAAGCGGTATAGGTGCAGCGGTCTTTTTTAGGGCTGCCGTTTAACAGTAATACTTTCATTTTATGTAACCTCCTTGCAAACTGCTTAAATAAGTGTATTTATATTGTAGCACACTGGAGTGTACTCAAGTCAAAAGAAAAAAGCATGGCATTTTGCCATGCTTTTGTGTTTATAAAACTTTTTGCAAAAGGTTCAGTACATTTTGATGGGTAATTTTGTTGATTGTTTCATCTGAATAATGTTTGCTTAAAAATTCTACCAGCGGTTTGTAGTCTTGCACGCCCTGGATATTGTAAGGCGGATGGGAAATACCATCAAAATCGCTGCCAAAACCGATATGGTCATCATTGCCGATAAGGTTCAGCATATAGTCGATGTGTTTATAAACGCTTTCGATGCAGGCATCATGCCAGTCCTCTTCAAGAAACTGCCCGGCGAAGGTAATGCCTGCAAGGCCGCCGTTTTGCGCCAGTGCTTTAATCTGTTCATCATTAAGGTTGCGGGGGTGGCTGCAAAGCGTTTTGGCGTTGGAATGGGTGGCAATGATAGGTTTGGTACTGGTTTCCATAACGCTCCAGAAACCGGCTGTAGAAATATGGGAAACGTCTATAAGCATGCCGAGCCGGTTCATTTCTGCCACAACCTGTTTGCCGAAGGCTGTCAGGCCGCTGCCTGTTGCTTCTTCATTAATACCGTCAGCAATGTCATTGCGGTTGCTCCATGTAAGCGTCATGGCGCGCACTCCAAGTTCGTACAGGCAGCGCAGCGCTTCAAGGCTGCCGTCAATGGCGCCGCCTTCTTCAATGGCAAGCAGGGTTGCAGCTTTGTGGCTGAGTGCGTTGGCAGCGTCCTGAGTGGTTAAAACTTCCAAAACATCAACGCCATCCGCACGCATTTTTTTCAGTTCCTGTTTATATTTATCAAGCAGGCACAGGGTATAGCGCAGCCCGCCCTGATAACGGAAAATTTCTGTAGGAACATAAATAGCGCAGAATTGTAAACCGCCGCCGTTAGCTATCTGGCGCTTAATATCAAAATGCTGTTCGTTTTCATAAAGCGAAGCATTTTTGTTATACAGTTCTGTTAATGTGTCGCAGTGGCAATCGCAAATATACATAGTTATCAGTCCTTTCTTAAAAACAAATAGCTGCCGCATTTTGCGGCAGCTATTAAAAAGTTACTTATTAAACTCCTGCGTAATAGTAGTAGAAGGTCATGCCCAGGGTAACAGCCAAAGCGCCGCACATCGGGATGAAGGTACGTTTAACAAGGTCGAAGCTGGAAACATTGCCCATGCCGGAAGAAACAACGATAACTGCCGTAATAGGGGAGCAGGTACGTGCGATGGATGCCGCAAAGTGCATCGGCAGGAGCATCAGCACGGGATGCAGGCCGGTATGTGCAGCAACAGCCGGGGTAAGTGCAGCAAACGCAAAGAACGGAGCGTTGCCGCTGCCCATAACGATGGAGCTGAATACGATAATGGAAACCATTACCAGCATCATAGCCATCGGGCCGAAGCCAAGGGTTTTACTGCCTTCGATAAGGCTGTCGATGGTGCCCATGGAGAGCAGGCCCTGTGCGAAAGTCTGGCCGGCAATAATAAGGGTAATTACGTTAGCCATCTGCATGCCGAGGCCATCGAAGAAGGTTTGAATATCAGCAAAAACTTTTTTGCCGTCGCGCCAACGAATAAATTCGCAGCAGGCGCCGATAAAGAGACCAATGAACATAGCCATAACGATGTTCATTTTAATGGTGGTAATCCACAAGGAACTGAAAGAAAGGATTAAGCTGAGAGGAATAATCGGCAGGATTGCATACCACAACGGAGCATTGTCTGCAGGGTTTTCTTCTGCTTTTTCAACTTCCATCGGTTTAACAACATGGCCCATTTTTTTATCCATGTATTTCTGGGTGAAATAATGCAGGGTACCTACAACAACAAATGCTACCATAACGATAGGCACCTGATAGTTGGTCCAGTACAGAACAGGGTCAACACCTGCGGTGGTTGCGGAAAGAATGGTACCGGTATCGCTCGGGCTCCAGTCAAAGCACAGGGTGGAAGCAACAGCCGCGGTTGCGGACAGGCGGCTTACGCCGAGGCCGATAAGAATCGGGAACATGGTTACCATTAAAAGCATTGCAAGGCCGGAAGCACTGTTGATGCAAAGGCCTATTAACATGCCGACAATCCATGTTCCGGAAAGTACAAGATAAGGGGATTTTAAAGCCAGAAGCGGCTTAATGGTAAGGCGAACCAAAGAGCGGGAAGCGCCGATGCGGTCCATGTAGCGGGCAAACGCGCCTACGGACATAATGTTCAGGCCAAGGCCGGCAGCGTTGGAGCTCATGGTTTTGCGCATAAATTCAAAAGCATCGAAGAACCAGGAACCGGTTGCGGATTTTTCCGGCAGGATTGTGCCGTAGCCGCAAAGCACGGCAATGTACATTAAAATCATACCGCCTAAAAAAAGTACGGGCTGCGGCTTATATTTTTTATAGATAAGATAGCCTACCCAGAATGTTACAAGTGCAGAAATTACAATACCCATCAAATCATCCTCTCTGTTTTATAGTTAGAACTAATTACAGTATAAGCTAAATCGCAGGGCAAAGGCAAGCAAAAAAGTTATAAATTTACAGAAAATTTTTAAAATATTATTAAATTGTTAAGTTTATAAGCGTAACTTATACGTTAAAAACCGTTTCAGCAGATTTTTAACTGTTTTGCAGTGCCTGCCATGCTTCAAGCGCACGGGCTACAAAAAGTTTGCGGATGCCTTCGTTTTCGCCCATGCCATGCAGATAAGGAATAACTTTAAAGCCGCAGCTTTCAAGGATAGTTTTATGCGAATCTTCTTCGTCTCCGGCCATATCGTTGTTAGCATGGTCACCGGCTACCATCATGGCTGGCATAATGGTAATTTCCTGAATGTTTTTCGCTTTTAAAAGCGGAATTACGGTATCAAGGTGCGGCCAGCCTTCCACAGAATAAATAAAAGCATTATCAAAGCCGAGTTCGTTTAAGCGGTTCTGCATAACGGAATAATAAGCGTTGGCAGGATGCGGTGTGCCGTGTGCCAGAAGCAGTACGGCGCTTCCTTCTTTTTGCGGCGGAAACTGTGTGCTGAGAGCCTGCATGGTGTCTTTAATATCGTCGCGTTGCCCTTCCTGTCCCATCCAGTACATTAATGGAGTGCCGATAGTGATTTTTTTGAACATCGTTTTGTAATGATTAAACACATAAGTTTTATAGGCATATTCAATACCGGGAATAATATCCAGTGAACAAAGCGCTATGCGGGTATAACCTTTGCTGTGCAGGTTCTCTAGGGCTTCTTCCGGAGTTGGATAGGTAATGCCTTCATTCTTTTTAATGCGGTCAATAACAATATGCGAAGTAAATGCCAGTTCTGCCGTTACGCCGGGGCAGGCGGCTTTAATTTCTTCAAAAACGGCATCAATTGTTTTGCTGCGTGTTTCTTTATATGTGGTGCCGAAACTCATTACAAGAATGGCATCTTTATCGGGCAGGGAAGCAAGTTCCGGGTTTTCATAAACGCATACGCCGATTTGTGCTGCGTTTAACAGTGAAGGCGTAGCGGTTTTTACTTCCTCACTCAGTTTATAACCTGCGCTTCCGGTATCTGCTTCCAGAAAGGGACTAAAATTTTTTAACAAAGTCTTCACTCCTTAGAAAAATTATAAAAAAAACTTTCTGCCTGAGACAGAAAGGTTTAATATCCGCCTGTGTAGTTGGTATTTGGTTAGTTTGCTGCTATAAGATGTTTTTTTATGGCATTAAAAGTCTCGGGGCTTATAACATGTTCAATGCGGCAGGCATCATGTTCGGCAATATCTGCCGGCACGCCGAAGTGTTCAATAAGGCATTTGGTAAGTACCTTATGGCGTTCCAGTACTTCTTTGGCTTTGGCAAGCCCGGTTTCCGTAAGTACAATATTGCCTCCGGCTTCTACCAGAATAAAGTTTTCGCGTTTTAAAATGCTCATTGCACGGCTGACGCTTGCTTTGGTAAAATTCATTTTTTCCGCTACATCAATAGCACGTACTTTGCCCTGTTTCTGCTGTAATTGCAAAATTGTTTCCAAATACATTTCGCCTGATTCCTGCAGAATCATAATTAAAACCTCCGTGCTGTAAATTACTATACTTATATATTGTAACATTATCAGCGGCAGTGGGCAAGCGGCAATATTAAGGCTGTTTCAGCGCATATTGGCGGCGGGCTGCAAAAAAGAGGCACGGCGCAGCAGCGAAGAAAAAAGCGGCGCTGCAAAAGCGGTGAAAATCATGCCCGGAACTGCCGCAGCAACAAGTGCCAAAGCGGCCTGGCCGATAAAGGCTGAAAGCACAAGCCTTGCAGCGGCGCTGGCAATAGGGCCGGACAAAATATAAAATACTTTGCTGCTGCCAAAAATATAAAAACAAATTGCCACTACAATACGGAAAGAGAGGGCTATGGCAACATTAAAAGGATTTTGTGTGCCGAGCATAAGGCAGATAAGTGAAGCGCCTATACCGGCAGTAAGATAACGTTTAACGCCGAAAACGCCGCATACAGCGACAGCAATGGGAGCGGAAAGCTGAAATTCGCTGCCGGGAACAAATGAAGGAATTTTTAAACTGCCGCTGACAGCTATAAAAGCTGTTAAAAGGGCTAAAAGACTGATTTCTCGTACAGAACTGCGCATGGTTAACCTTCTTTCTAATCTTAGTTAACCATAAGTATAAGACAGGTTAACGTTTAAGTCAATAAAAATTAAAGCGTCAATTGTGCAGGCGCCTTCTTATATTGTAAAATAAGTATATAAATGTTAAAGGTGAGGTAAAAATGCTTGAATTTATAAAAGAACAGAATAATGTTTGGGAAAATATGCGCGCTTGCGGCAAGCCTTTGGTACTGTACGGCATGGGCAATGGGGCGGACGCTATACTTGACCGTATGGCGCAGGAAAATTTACCGGCGGCAGGCGTGTTTGCCAGTGATGAATTTGTGCGCGGGCAAAACTTTCGTGGTTTTACGGTAGAACGGTATGGAGATGTTAAGGCACGGCTGGATGATTTTGCAATAGTAATAGCTTTTGCCAGTGAATTGCCGGACGTGCTGGCGCGTTTTAAAGACTTTGCATCAAAACATATTGTATTTGCGCCGCATCTGCCGCTTTATGCCGGCAGCGAAACAGTGAGCGTCGGGGGGATGGCTAAATATGAACGGCGCCTGCACAGCGTGTCTGACAATTTGGCTGATGAACAATCGCGCAAAGTGTTTGCCGGTGTGCTGAACTATAAACTGAGCGGTAAGCCGCAGTACTTGTGGCAGTGCGAAACTGAACGCGCCGGTGATTTAAAGCAGCTTTTTAGTTTTAATGATAACGAAAGCTACCTTGATTTGGGTGCGTATGACGGCGATACGGTGCGTGAATTTTTAAGCCTTACCGGCGGGCAGTATGCGCAAATAACCGCCGTGGAAGCAGACAGGCGCAATTACCGCAAGCTGTGTGCCAAAACGGAAGGGCTTGCCAATTTGCGCACAGTAGAAGCAGCCGTATGGAATGAAGATACGGAACTGGAATTTTCCGACAGCGGCGGCAGGCAGTCTACCTTGATAGGAGGGCATAAGCGTATAGTCAAAGCAGTTAAAATGGATAATCTGCTTGGAAGCGAACCTGTTACTTATATTAAAATGGATGTGGAAGGAGCGGAAAAACAGGCGCTTATGGGTTTAAAGGACCATATCCTGCGCGACAGGCCTAAAATGTTTATTGCTGCATATCATTATGATAATGATTTTTTTGAACTGCCGGAATTAATATGGCATCTGTGCGGCAGCTATAAAATTTATCTGCGTAAGCATCCTTACGTGCCGGCATGGGAAATGAATTTTTTAATCTCAGAGCAAGGGACACAAAAAGTCCCTATGAGTCAAAAATGAAGAATTGTGCGTTTGTGATGGAAAAATTTGACAAGAGTTGCAAAAAGTAACAAAATTGTTAAAAAATTGTAAAATATTTTACCTAATGTAAGCAGGAATTTTACAATTCCAAGAGAAAATAATTTATAGTATCCTAAAAACCATAAAAGGAGTGGAGACTCATGAAAAAAGCAAAATGGCTCTGTACTGCAGCGGCAGTTCTGGCATTATCGGCAGTTGTTGCAGGCTGCGGCGGCGATGAGAAAAAAGAAGCTGCTAAAGCTGGCGGTCCGAGCGGCGAGGTAATGGTTTATACTTCCATTTACCCTGATATTATTGATAATGTTTGCAAACCGGCAATGAGCAAAGTTTTCCCGGATATGAAGGTTAACTGGTTCCAGGGCGGCACCGAAAAAGTTATGACCAAAATGGCCGGCGAAATCAAAGCTAAAAAAATTGGCGCAGATGTATTGATGGTTGCTGAACCTTCTTACTATTTGACCCTGAAAAAAGATAACCTGCTTTTGGATTATGTATCCCCGAATCTGAAAGACGTTATCACCGATAAGGACGAAAAAGGCGCTTGGTCTTCCGTTCGTATCAGCAACATGATTATCGCTTACAACTCCGATAAACTGTCCGCTGAAGAAGCACCGAAAACATGGAAAGATTTGACCGACCCGAAATGGAAAGGCAAAATAGCTATGCCTAACCCGATGCTGTCCGGTACTGCATTCGTAGCAGTAGGCGCATTGGCTGATAAATACGGTTGGGAATATTTTGACCAGCTCAAAGCTAACGGCATCCGTGTAGAAGAAGGCAACTCCGCAATTCAGAACAAACTTTTAACCGGCGAATATGCAGCAGCTATGATTCTCGAAGAAAACATCCTGAAACTGGCAGCTACCAAAAACGAGCCTTTGAAAGTTATATATCCTGAAGACGGCGTAGTAATCATTCCTTCCCCGATTGCTATCTTCAACACCACCAAGAACCAGGAAGGCGCTAAAGCCATGGTTGACTGGTGGCTGTCCAAAGAAGGCCAGCAGGCTGTTGTTGAAGGCTGGATGCACTCTGTACGCGGCGACGTACAGCCGCCTAAAGGCGCTCCGGAACTTAAATCCTTCTCTGATAAAGCTATAAAAGTTGATTGGCAGAAGATGGCTGACAACAAAGCTGAAATTAAAGAAGAATTCCGCGTAAGGGTTATGGAATAACGGTTCTTTCTAAATCCGGCATGAGATATTAAGTGAGGGAAGTTAGGGGTCGCTGTGGGGCGATCCCTTTTTCCCATTTTATAAAAAGCAACCTAAAAGTAAGTTTTAGGGCGGCTGTTATGCCGTAGAAAGGAGTTATGGTGGGCTTTTTACAAAGAATAAACAGCAAATTTTTAGTAATTTCGCTGTCAGTAGTATTACTTTTATATTTTGTAGTTTTTCCGCTGGCAATACTTTTGTATGACAGTGTGATGGTAGACGGTGCGTTTACGCTTGAAAACTACCGCGAGGTATACAGCCAGGATGTCAACTGGCGCGCGCTTGCCAATACGGTAGAACTTTCGCTGATAGTTATGGTGGCCAGCGTTATTATAACTTTCCCGCTGGCATGGCTGGTTGGCCGTACCGATTTGCCCTTTAAAAAGGGTTACCGTACACTTTTGGTTGCCAGCTATATGATTCCGCCTTATGTAGGCGCCATTGCATGGGTACAGCTTTTAAACCCCAGTGTAGGTTATTTAAACGACATTTTTAAATGGATGTTTAATTTGCAGCAGGCTCCGTTTGATATTTATACAACTGGCGGTCTTGCCTGGGTTTTGACTTTATTCTATTCTCCATTTGCTTTTATTACCATTTCGCGTGCGATGGAAAAAATGGACCCGACGCTGGAGGAAGCAGCAAGGGTTTCCGGTTCTTCGCCGCTGCGTACGTTAATTGATGTTACGCTGCCTTTGATGGCACCTTCCATTTTAGCCGGCGGTCTTCTGGTATTTATCGCCGCAGGTTCCTGCTTCGGTATTCCGGCAATTGTTGGTATGCCCGGCAATATTGAAGTTATGACGACACGTATTGTTACTTATGTTTATATGGGCGATGAAGCCGGTATCCGTGATGCAACGAGCCTTGCCGCTTCGCTGATGTTCATTGCCAATGCCCTGCTTTTCGGCATGACATGGATGCTGGGCCGCAAGGATTACACTACCATCAGCGGCAAAAGCACGCGCCCGAACATAGTTGAACTTGGCAAGTGGAAATGGCCTGCGTTCTTTGCTGTTGGTTTTTATGGTTTTATTGCCGTTATTCTGCCTCTGGGTTCCATTTTGCTCACTTCACTTTTAAAGAGCATGTCCAAAGGCATTACGCTTTCCAACCTCGGTTTTGATGCCTGGATTCCGGTTATTACCAGTTCCCAGTATATGGAAAGCGTCTGGAATTCCGTTGTATACGGCGTAATTGCCGCTACTATCGGTACGGCTATAGCTATCTTTATTGCTTATCTTGCTGTTAAAACCAATGTCAAGGGCCGCAATCTGCCCGACCTTTTAACCGTTGTCGGTGGTTCCACCCCGAGTATCGTTATCGCGCTGGCTTTGGTTATTACCTTCTCCGGCAATTTTGGGCTGAACATGTATTCCACTATGTGGATTCTGGTTGTCAGCTACCTTGTAAAATACATGACCATGTCTGTGCGCACCATTGCGGCTTCTTTAAGCCAGGTTCATGTTTCCCTTGAAGAAGCGGCTCTGAACTCCGGTGCAAGCTGGCTGCGCACCTGCAAAGACATTATCATGCCTCTTATTGCTCCGTCCGTTATTGCGGGCTGGTTCTTAATCTTCATGCCGTCGTTCTACGAACTGACGATGTCGCTGCTTTTGTATGGCAGTGATACCAAAACCATCGGCGTACTGCTGTACGATTTGCAGACTTATGCCGATACCCAGAATGCTTCCGTGCTTTCGGTAATTATTTTGCTGATAGTTTTGGTTGGCAATGTTATTTTGAACAAACTTACTAAAGGTAATGTAGGTATTTAAAAGGAGTGGAATAAATTGTCTGAAGTACGTATAGAGCATATTTTTAAACGGTTCGGCGATGTTACGGCCGTCAACGATTTTGACCTTACCGTAAAGGACGGCGAATTTGTTTCGCTCCTCGGGCCTTCCGGCTGCGGCAAAACTACGTCGCTGCGTATGATTGCCGGTTTTGAAAGGGCAACCGAAGGTGAAATTTATATCGGCGACCATTGTGTAAGTTCATCTGAAAAAAATACTTTCGTGCCGCCTGAAAAACGCGATATTGGCATGGTATTCCAATCCTACGCTGTATGGCCGCACATGACTGTTACCGAAAACGTAGCATATCCTTTAAAAATTCAGAAAGTGCCTAAGGAAGAACGTGCTGCACGTGTTGCAGAAATGCTGAAAATGGTGCATTTGGATGAATATGCCAACCGTTATCCTCATCAGCTTTCCGGCGGTCAGCAGCAGCGTGTTGCTTTGGCGCGCGCACTGGTAATGCGCCCGGGCCTTCTTTTGCTGGATGAACCGTTATCTAACCTTGATGCCAAACTGCGCGAAAGCATGCGTTTTGAAATTTCTTCTATTCAGAAAGAACTTGGCATTACCGTTATTTACGTAACGCATGACCAGAGCGAAGCCATGACGATGAGCGACCGCGTTGTTGTTATGAGCCGCGGCGTTATTCAGCAAATCGGCACACCGTATGAAATTTACCGCAATCCGGCAAACAAAATGGTTGCCGACTTTATCGGGCTTGTAAACTTTGTGGATGGCGAAGTGCAGGGCGACCGCGTTTATATCAGCGGTACCGATGTATCGTTCCCCAATACCAGCGGCGTTACCGGCAGCGCAACCATTGCCGTGCGTCCTGAAAACATTACTATGTCCCGCAGCGGCGGCACTATTGAAGGCAAACTGGTTCACCGTTTCTATCTTGGCGATGCCGTTGATTACCGCGTGCAGTGCAAACATCACGAAGTACGTGTTATTGTTAAAGGCGCTGACCTTAAGGAATTTAATGACGGCGAAACCGTTTATCTTGATTTTGATAAAATTATGGTTTTTGACCGCGAATAAAATTTCGGTAATTTTCCCGGGTGGCAAAAGCTGCCCGGGATTTTTGTTTATATGCCTGTCTGTGGTATAATAAAAGAAAATTACCAAACGAGGTATGCAATGAAGAAGTTTGTGGCTGTGTTTGCCGTTGCAGTGTTGTGCCTGTTTGCAGTATGGCAGCACATACCGGCATCCGCAGAAAATAAAAATGAAACTAAAGAGCATATAAAAATCTGCATTAGCATGCAGCCGGCATTGGCGCAGGCATTGGCTGAAGATTTTACGAAGGCATCCGGCATAGAAGCGGAAGTTGTGCCGTTGCCGCCCGGAAGCGTAAGCAACCGTTTTAAGTTTTTGTCGTCATCAGGCAGTGATGTATGGCTTGGCGGAACTGCCGAAGAGTTTTACCTGGCGGCAGAGCAGGGGCTGCTTGTAAGTTATCAGCCTGAGAATGCTTATGTTGTACCGGCTGAGTTCCGTCAGAACAACTGGTTATGGACGGCGCTGTATATTGACCATATAGGTTTTTTGAGCAATAAGGAAAACCTGCATTATTTTGGGTTATATGCTCCGGAAAGCTGGCAGGAACTTTTGGAGGAGCCATTGAAGTTTGAACTTGCGTTGCCTGACCCGAAAAACGGCGGTGCAGGTTACGGCATGATGACGGCGTTATGGCAGCTTAAAGGTGAAGAAAAAGCACTTGAATATGCAGCTAAATTGAACCGTCAACGACCGGAATACTTTGTTAATTTGCAGGAAACTGTCGATGAGGTACGGCACGGTTATAAAACAGTGGCAGGTGTGCCCCTTTCCCTAGCGTTATTGTTAGAACGCAGCGAAAGTAACCTGTTTGCGACAATACCTTACGATGGCAATAAAAACCTTATCAGCGGCGCTGCTGTGCTTAACGGGCCAAATCAGGCAGGAGCAGGCAAATTTATTGATTATTTGTTGTCGCGGCGGGCGGCAAAAATTGTAGCCGAAGCAGGGCATCAGCTTGTGTGGAGCATTAGTTCTGCGGCAGACAGCGATTTGCGCGATAAATATACCGGCAGGTTAATTGCACCGGTGGACGATTTAAGCTGGACAGCGGGGCAGAAGGCAGAAGTTATTGACCGCTGGCTGCATGTAGGCCGTCAAAGAAAATAAAAAGTAAAATAAAAAACGGACAGAGATTTAAAGTTCTCTGTCCGTTTTGTTGGTTAAAAGAAAACCACACGCTATGCGTGTGGTTCAGGAAAGCTTATAGCTAT